>Ga0272449_1000235_pt1 | contig 70252 bp, 48 predicted proteins | sample YNPCB0241_FD_198679 | JGI IMG/M metagenome (GOLD analysis project Ga0272449, IMG submission 198679) | Hot spring sediment microbial communities from Yellowstone National Park, WY, United States - YNP-CB-024-1 | ecosystem: Environmental > Aquatic > Thermal springs > Hot (42-90C) > Sediment...
GCTAACCCATCAGGTGCTTCTGGAACTTATAACTATCAATGGCAAATCAGTTACGATGGCACTAACTGGAATAACATTCAAGGTGCTACCAGCAAAACTTACGACCCCCCTGCTCTAACGCAAACTATTTACTACAGAGTACTCGTCGATCCTGCTGGTAACCCCGATTGTGGCAATGCTACTCCTTCAAATAATATCATCACGTTTACAATATTACCTCAGTTTAACCCGGGAAATATCTCTGGTGAAACCTCAAATTCTTATTATATCAGTTATGATCCAAAAGAAATGACAATTACACCAACAGGAGGTTCAGGTGTATATATATACCAATGGCAAAAAAGTAATGATGGACTAAATTGGGAAAATATAATAGGTGCAAATAATTCAAGTTATAATCCTTCGACAATATACCAAACAACTCATTTTAGAGTTTTAGTAGATCCTGCTGGTAACCCTGACTGTGGTATGGCACAACCATCGCACAACACTATTAAAATAACAATTTATTCAGAATTCATACCTGGTGAAATAACTGGAGAAACTTCGGGTACATATTACATGAGCTATGATCCAAAGGAAATGACTATAAATCCTACAGGTGGTTCAGGTAATTATAATTATCAATGGCAAATGAGCAATGATGGTATTAATTGGGTTGATATTCCAGGTGCTACTGGACAAACCTACAATCCTCCCGAAATATATGAAACAACATATTTTAGAGTTGAAGTAACACCAATATGTGAAGGTAATTGTGGAAGTGCATCATACAGCAACACTATAATATTTACAATACTTCAAGAATTTGATCCTGGAATAATTATTGTTCAAAACAAGCTAAAATCAACCAATTCTGGTAATTCATCAGGCGAAACATTAATTATAAGGGGTACATTCTGTTATCTGTATTCTGGGGACAGGCTGGTAATAACTCCAAGTGGATGTACAGGTGATTATGATTATCAATGGCAAAAAAGTCGAGACAATATAAACTGGGAAGATATAGAAGGAGCAACTGATTCAATTTTAATATTACCACCATTAACAGACACTACATACATAAGAGTAATGGTAACTCCCGATCCGATATGTGGTTCACCACAGCCAAGCAAGAACAAACTTTTATATTACATTTTACCAAAGTTTGAACCGGGTTATATAAGTGGAGAAACATCAGGAACATATTGTGAAAATTACACACCTACAACATTACAGGCAGAACCTTATGGTGGTTCGGGTATTTACAACTACCAATGGCAATATAGTTATGATGGAATTAATTGGCTGAATGTTTCAGATGCAACTAACAAAAACTACACTCCAGATCCACTGAAAAAAACTATATATTACAGAGTACTTATAGATCCTGCAGGTAATCCTGATTGTGGAGATTGGACACCAACAGATTCAATATTATTTACAACTTTACCTGCGCCCAAAACTACAGAGATAACTGGAAAAAATGAAGTTTCTTGTTACGAACAAAATGTAGAATACAGTGTTGAATTAACCCAAGGATCAAAATACATATGGGAAATTCCATCAAATATAATAATAGCAAGTGACACATCGGGTATTGAAAAGCATTTTATTAAACTCAACTTTAATGAAACTGGAGGTATTATAAAAGTAACTGAGATAAATACATATGGATGTCATGGTGATCCTAAATCATTAAATATTACAATAGCAAATTGTAACCTTAAAGCCAATTTTTATGCAGATAAAACCCAGGCTTGTATTAACGATACTATTACATTTATTAATTCAACAGAAAATAATCGATCGCAAACACAATATTTATGGATTTTTGGAGAAGATGCTTTACCATCGCAAGCAACAGGTTATGGACCACATAGAGTTGTTTATAATAATCCTGGACAAAAATCTATTACATTAATTGCTATAGATTTGAAAAATGATACAATAATAAAAGAAAATTATATAAATATATTTGGTTATCCTGAATTGACATTAATTGAAAACTCAATTTGTGGTTCAGGCAACGTTATTTTTATAGCCAACACAACAAATGCTAAATATGTTGATTTTTCACTTGATACTACAAATATTTTGGTAAAGGATAATTCATATCCGTTCGAATTTTCTACTTATCTAAATGAAAAAGATTCCATAAAAATATATGCAAGAGCCTCAAACAGTGGTTGTACAGGAAAATGGATGACAAGTAATTATGCGTATGCTCTGGAAATTCCTATAACAAGTGAGATATTAACAGAAAAGAAACCATACATTGATTATGAAAATTATTTCGATATAGTCTGTGGAAATGAAACAAAAGAATATTCTATAACTGCTAAAGAAGGTTCAAATTACACATGGATTTTAAATGATAAACAATATAATGGTGAAAAAATATCAATTAAATGGGATTTACCTGGTGGAGAATATAATTTGTTAGTTAAAGAAATTGCTGCTAATGGTTGTGAAGGGACTCCTGTTGTTAGAAAAATACTTGTTACAACACCAAATGACATTCTCCCAGCAAATGTAAAACTTTGTAAGGGTGATACATTTACATTTTATCCCGGTAGCTACTCAAGTTATTTATGGCATGATGGCTCAACAGACAAAAATTACAAAACCACAAAACAAGAAAAAGTATGGGTTAAAATTACTGATAAATATCATTGTGAATATAGTGATACTTCATATGTTACTTTATATAATTCACCAAATTTTACGCTAGGAAAAGACTTAATTTTGTGCAACGAAGGGCCATACAGACTTGAAGTTACTGGATTTTTAAATTACGAATGGTCAACTGGAGATATAAGCAATTACATCATTATTTATCCAGGAGAAAAAAGAATATGGTTAAAAGTCACTGACGAAAATGGTTGCTCGGCAGTAGATACAATAAATATTTTAGCATGTAATCCTGAAGATTTACTAATAATACCTAACGTATTTACCCCAAATAACGACGGTGTACATGACAAATGGGTAATAAAGAATATTGAACTTTTCCCTAATACTAGAATTGAAATATTCGACAGATGGGGAAGATTGGTTTTTAGATGTGATAATGGTTATCATAATAATTGGGATGGAAATCTCAATAAACGTCCTTTAGCAGAAGATACATATTATTACATAATTGACCTTAAAATTCCAGGATACAAAACAATAAAAGGTACAGTAACTATAATTCGTTAAATTCTAAAGCTATGAAAAAAATAATATTAACAACCATTATAATAACTACAGTGTTGAAAACAATAAATGGACAACAAACTCCTATTTTTACACAATATAATATGAACAGATTTTTAACAAATCCTGCCGTAGCAGGTATTGATGGACTTACAACAATATGTTTAACTGCACGTGAACAATGGTTAGGATTTAAAGGTGCCCCACATACACACTCAATCAGTGTGGATACAAGATTATTTCCTGAAAGTTTTATAATGAGACATATTCCTGTAAGAAAGAACGCACAGTCGGGAACCAAATGGGGACGTGTGGGAATTGGAGCCAATTTATATAATGACCATTATGGACAGCTTGACAAATTGGGGCTTGAAACAGCATATTCGTATCATATTCCATTTCCTCAATCAATGTTATCTTTGGGACTTGGTATTAATTTTTATCAATTTTCTTTAAATACAAAAAAATTAATAAAAGGAGACGATGAATTTGATCCCTTAATAGATAATGGTAAACCAAGGCTTTTCGTGCCTGATGCTAACGTCGGTATATATTATACTACTAGGACATATTATGCAGGATTATCTTTAATAAATGCTTTTAGAGCATCAATACAATTTGGAAATGATTATACAGGTACATATAGGCAATACAGGCTTATCAATCTTTTTGCAGGATACAGATATGATCTTAATGACGATATTCAAATCGAACCTACAATAATGCTAAAAATACCAAGATATTTTAGAACATTATTTGATTTGCAAGTAAGAACAATAATAAAAGACAGTTACTGGGCAGGGATCGCTTATAGAACAGGTAAATCAATGGGTATATTCGGAGGCACAAGAGTTGATCGCTACTTTATAGGATATGCCTTTGATGTAAATTTTACATCTATTCAAAAATATACTCTTGGTACACATGAAATAATTGCAGCTATAAAACTTGGAAAAACAGCTAAAAATTATAAATGGATAAATAATTATTAACACTTAACTAATAGTAAATTACCTCTTACCTCTTATCGTACAGATTCATACTATTAATTAATGCCTATCCCGTTATTTGATCTCTCAAAGCTGTTAGGTCTAATAATAATCCTTCGGGATAGGCTTTTTAATTCAATTTGTTTTTTATTTTTAAAAAATAAGCTTTATCTGTGCCTGAAATATGATTAATTAACCATCCTTTAATAAATTGCATAATAATGAAAGTTAAAGAAGAAATATCTTTAGAATATAGATTTTTATATGATTCTATTTTCTTTTTAAAATCTTCATGCTGTTCTAAGTGATTTGTTATGGATTCATCTGGAAATTTAGAAAAATACTTTTCTTCTGTATTAAAATGAAAATTGGCATATTCTGATAGCTTTTTAATTATTTCACCAAGTTTTTTATCATGCTCTTTATTCATAAAAGCATTATAAAGCTCATTTAAAAGATCAACAATAATTTTATGTTGATCATCAATTTCGGGGATATTAACAGAAAAATTTTCTGACCATTCAAAAAATTTCATATGCAAAAATTTAAAATTATAATTTTATATTATTAAAATAAATTTTATCTACAATATTTATATGGTTTAAAAACCAGTCTTTTATAAATTTAATAATAACATAAAAAACACCTTTTTTATCTTTTGTATATTGTTCTTTAAAAGAGTTTATTTTTTGTTTAAACAACTCATGTTGTAAAATATGATTTTTTACTGATTCATCGGGAAATTTTTTAAAATATTCTTCTTCTGTTTTAAAGTGGAAATGTGAATAATTGATAAGATTATCTATTATTTCATCTAGTTTATCTTGATGCTCATTTTTTAAGAAAGCATCATAAGCTTCATTTAAAATCTTAAAAATAATTTTATGCTGTTCGTCTATTTGATTAATGCCAATCAAATATTTGTCATCCCATTTAAAAAACTCCATATATTTAGTTTTTATTAATATAACATGCAAATCAATAAAAAGTTTTTCTACTTTTATACATTTTAAGTTAATAAAAAAAATCAAAAACAAAAAACACCAAGCAAAAAATTCTAAAAGATTTATTAAACAAAAAATAATTTATCTATTTTTTCAATAACTCTCTAGCATTTATGATAGCTGCTTCAGTAATTTCTTTTCCACTTAACATTCTTGCAATTTCTATTTCTCTTTCATTGTCAGACAATAATTTTATATGAGTTTTTGTTCTATTGAAGCTATCATCTTTGTAAACTAGATAATGATAATGTCCTTTAGATGCAATTTGTGGTAGATGAGTAATATTTATAACTTGTCTGTTTTTTGCTATATTTCTTATGATTTCGCCTACTCTACTGGCAATTTCTCCTGATATTCCAGTGTCTATTTCATCAAAGATTATAGTTGGAAGATTAAGCTTTTCGGATAAAAGAGACTTTATACAAAGCATCAACCTACTTATTTCACCTCCCGAAGCTACTTTTGATATATCTTGCAATGGCACATTTTTATTTGCCGAAAACTTAAAACTAACAGTATCAATACCTCTTTCATCATAATTATTTAATCGCGAATACTCGATTTTAAACTTTCCTTTAGGCATGCCAACCTCTGCAAGCATATTAGTTATTTTATTTTCCAATTCAGGAATTATTAGCAACCTTTTTTCAGAAATTTCTTCAGCTTTTGCTAGCAACTCTTTTTCTTTTTCCATCAATTTTTCTTGCAACTCATGCAATTTTTCATCACTATTTTCAATTGTATCTAGTTTATTTTTCAAATCATTTCTAATTTTAAATAATTCAAAATCTGTTTTTACGTTATGTTTTTTTAATAAAGAATATACTTTATTTAATCTTTGATTAACATATTCTAATCTATCGGGATCGAGAAATATTTTTTCATTCAATCGTTCAAATTCCTCATAAATATCTTTCAATTCAATTATAATAGAATCAAGACGTGATAATAAATTATGAACTTCGGGAACATATTTTTTCAATTTATCGGTAGTATTATAAATATTTTTTACTACTGTAAGTAAATTAAAATCATCAGTAACAAAATAATTTAAAATATTTTGAAGAAACATTTTTATCTCCTCAGCATGTGATAATTGTTCATATTCAAGTTCAAGTTCGGCAAGTTCATTTTCTTTTAAATTCAAGTCTTCAATTTCTTTAAAAATAAATCGATAATAATCAAGTTCGGTTTTTAATTTATTGTAATTTTCTTCAGTCAACTTAACATTTTTCAATGTATCAATATATTCTTTATAAATTTGTTTATATATTTCAAGGTCTTTTTCCAGATGTCCATAAATATCAACAACTTTTAGTTGAAAATCAGGTTCGTTTAAAATTAAATTCTCATGTTGAGAGTGAATATCAATAATTTTAGAAGAAATTTTTTGCAATACTTCAAGATTTACAGGTGTATCGTTGATGAATGAGCGTGATTTTCCATTAGCTTGAATTTCTCGTCGAATTATTAGAATATCATCATATTCCAACTCATTTTTTTCAAACAAATCTTTAAGATCATAATGTTTTATATCGAAAGTAGCTTCTACAACACATTTTTTTTCTTTATCAAATAAAACAGATGTATCAGCTCTTTTACCTGTTAGCAATGATAGTGCACCCAATAAAATTGATTTTCCAGCTCCAGTTTCACCGGTTATAATTGACAATCCTTGTTGAAAATCTATTTTTAAATTATCTATTAATGCATAATTGTCAATATACAGGTTTTTTAGCATAAACAGTATAGCTTTTTTGTAAAATTAAATAAAAAATAAATTTAAAAAAACTTAAAGCCTCAATAATCAATTTAATCAAAATTCTAATTTTTCAAACTTATATTTTAATTCTTTTAAAGTTTTTAATAATATAGGCAAAAGTGGTATAAGACGCTTTGATGCTTTAATTGAATCGTGAAAAACAACTATTGATCCGGGTTTAATATTTTTAATAACATTTGTTAGGCAGTCGTGCCAAGATAGATTTTCATCAAAATCATAACTTATAATTGACCAGAAAATAATTTTATAGTGTTTTTTCAAAAATTTAAATTGAGATAGTCTCATTTTACCATAGGGAGGACGAAATAAATTTGATGATATAAGTTCATTACATTTTTCAACATCTTGAAAATAAATAGTATCAGAAGTTTTCCAACCATTTAAATGATTAAAAGTATGATTACCAATAGCATGACCATTTTCCTGAATTTTTTTATAAATTTCAGGGTATTTATATACATTATTACCTACAACAAAAAAAGTTGCTTTCGCATCAAAAGAATTCAATGTTTCAATCACAAAATTTGTTACTTCAGGTGCAGGACCATCATCAAAAGTTAAATATACACTTTTCTCCTGCACCTTGTTATTTGTTTTTATTTCCCAGATTACTTCAGGAAAAACTCTTTTTATAATTCCGGGTATTTTAACCACTTCAAAATTTAATAAAACTAAAACTCAAAGAAATACATTAAATTTTTATAATTTTCAAATTTCTCTTTAACTTTTTCTTTTAAATCTACAATATTATTTTCTTCTACAATATAATTCAATTGATTTAAAATATAAAGATTTGTCTTTATCTCATAACTCATAGATGAATAATATTGTTTAGGAACACTTAAAATGTAATCCAGTTCACTGCATGCATTATCAAATATAATTTTAAATGATTCTATAGCTTTTTCGTGTTCTCCAATCCGATATAAGTTATATGCTAATGGAAGAGCAAGAAAATCATATGGTAAAGCATGATTTGGAATTTCTTCAAAACTTTTTAATATAACATTTTTCGCTGAATCTTTCTTACCTATCTGATAAAGAGCATCAGCCAGTAAAGCAAAATTATTCCTCATGTTAAGCAATATTCTTCGAATATTTTCATCACAATATACTTTTTTATCTTTTACATTTCCATATTTAAACTTAAACATCAAGTTTTCGTACATCTTATCAACATCCAAATTTTTGCCATATGCTGATTCAACTTCTGATTTTATTGGCACCAATTTATATACCATACCTTGATTGTACAAATAATCATGTAAGTTTAAGAAATTATCTGGAGATACTGTAATTGCCCAACAAATAGGTCTTACCCAATTATTCGTTGATAATATATCAAGTACAATTACATGATTTTTTAATAAATATCTACTCGAAATATTAAATTTAATTTCATCAAGAATTTTAGCAGAATCTTTACTATTAGCAATGCCATATTTTAATACATTTTCTTTATTAACTTTTAGTAAAAATTTATTATTTGGTAAGTAGTCGACTTTTTCATTAATTTCGGGGAGAGTTTTTGTAGCTGGATGATCAGATATTAAAAATTCCATTGCTTTTTGTAAATCGGTATAACCTTCAAATTTAGGAACAAGATAAACAAGATCTCTTTTTCCTTGAATAAACTTTTCTTTTGTCATCGTAAAAGGTAATGGATCAGATTTATAAACTTTTCTTTTCATTTGTTTAATATACCAATCAGCTCCCAGATAACTAAGATTAACAACTCTGACATCGGTTCTTATATTTTCAACTTCTTGAGCATACCATAGTGGAAATGTATCATTATCACCATTTGTAAACAAAATAGCATTTTTATCACAAGATTCAAGAAAGTTATATGCACAATCTCTTGCAATGTATCTTTTCGACCTATTGTGATCATCCCAATTTTCTTTGGCCATTATATATGGAACTGCAAAAAATGACAAGACAAATGCAATAATAGTACCTGTTATTTCTTTAAAGTATTTTGATAAAACATCGATTAATAAAAGAACTCCAAGGCCAATCCATATAGAAAATGCATAAAATGAACCTGCATAAGAATAATCACGTTCTCTTGGTTGAATAGGGTTTTGATTTAAATAAATTATAATAGCTATTCCAGTCATAAAGAAAAAGGTAAAAACAGTCCAGAATCCTTTTTTATCTTTTTTCCATTGCAAAAAAATACCTATCAATCCCAAAATAAAAGGTAACAAATAATATCTATTATAAGCTTTATTTTTAATAATGCTATATGGTAATTTATCCTGATTTTTTAATCTCAATTCATCGATAAATTTTATACCACTTATCCAATTACCTTTATTAATTTCTTCTTTATAATGTGATTGAACATCATTTTGTCTGCCTGAAAAATTCCACATAAAATATCTAAAATACATGTGTCCTAGTTGATATCTGAAGAAAAATTTCAGATTTTGACCAAAAGTAGGTGGATTTTTGGGGGTATTTCTATCGTAAATAATCGAACCGTATTCATTTCTTTTTAAATTACCATTATTATCGCGTAATGGTTCGTAAATCTCAGATTCTTTAATATTTGCCCATCTTAAATATGCATTTATATGTTCATCTTCATTACTACTCCACATTCGGGGAAAAATCGTCATAAACTTTTTATCATAAACATATTTCAACTTATAACTTGTAACTACATACTTTCCATTTATTATATTATAAATAGGAGATTTTTTTTCAACCTTAATAGGTCGTGCATTAAAATACGGGCCATAAATTAAAGGTCTATCTCCATATTGTTCTCTATTTAAGTAACTTAATAAAGCAAAAGGATTTTCAGGATCATTTTGATCCATTGATGGATTAGAGAGGGAACGGATAACTATCATTGAATAAGATGAATAACCAATTAAAATTAAAAGAATAGATAACAAAAAAATATTTAAAAAATATTTTTGTTTAATATAAGACCTGAATATTCCATAAAACAATAAAATAAATAATGTAAAAATAAAAAACAAAAAACCTGACCATACAGGTAGGCCAAAAGAATTAACAAACAACAAATCAAATTGAGCTGCAATCTTAACCGTAAATGGTATTAAGATAAATAGAATACCGAGCAAAATTAAAGCTGAAATCCCAAGAGCTTCCAATAACTTTTTATATGAAAACTCATTATTTTTAAAGTAATAAACAAGTACAATTGCAGGAATTGCAAGCAAGTTGAGCAAGTGTACACCGATTGAAAGTCCAACCATATAAGCAATAAAAAGGATCCATTTATTGGAATGAGGATTATTAAAATTTTCTTCCCATTTTAAAATAGCCCAAAAAACAAGAGCAGTAAAAAGCGATGATGTTGCATAAACTTCACCTTCAACAGCTGAAAACCAAAACGAATCAGTAAAAGTATATGTAAGAGCACCAATAAGACCAGTTACTATAATCTTCAAAATATTAACAGTAGTATAGTCATTATCATTTTTAACTATTATTTTCTTTGTTATAAGTGTAATTGTCCAGAATAAAAACAAAATAGTAAAAGCACTTGCAAGAGCTGAAAGTATGTTTATATAAACAGGCACCAATGCTACATTTTTACCTGCAAACAATGTAAAAATTCTTCCAATCATTAAAAATAAAGGTGCTCCAGGGGGATGTCCAATTTCTTGTTTATATGATGCAGCAATAAATTCGCCACAGTCCCAAAAACTTGCTGTTGGCTCTATTGTTGAAATATAAACAAATGCTGCAACTATAAAAACCATCCAACCTACAATATTATTAAAAAGTTTAAACCTTTTCATTTAATTTAAATTTTATAATTAGGTCAAATTAAAAAAAATATTTTATAACTTGCAAAAGTATTTCTTATTTTTAATGATATTTAATGTTTTTTAAAAAATAATCATAACATTAAACAACATGAAAAAAATAATTTTTATAAGTATTATAATCTTTCTTATATTTATTCTTTTGGTATTTATATCTATAAAAATTTTAATTTATAATTCAATACCTAAATATAAAAATTTGAATTTAAAAGGTTTAAAAGAAGAAGTTTCGATAATAATCGACTCAGCAGGTGTGCCGCATATATATGCTACAAACCAACATGATTTGTATTACTCAACTGGATACATTATGGCTCAGCACAGATTGTGGCAAATGGATTTATTAAGAAGAGTAACAACAGGAAAACTGTCAGAAATATTTGGCAAAAAATACTTAGAAATCGATTTATTATTAAGATCACTTGAATTTAGCAAAAGATCAGAAAAAATTTATAACAATTTACCTGAAAATATTAAAATTTCACTTATAGCATTTTCAAATGGTATTAATGACTATATTTTAAAAAATAAAAATCATTTACCATTTGAATTTAAATTATTAAAATATACGCCCGAGCTATGGAATCCAATACATTCGTTAAATTTAATTGGTTACATGGCATGGGATTTAAAAGCAGGGTGGAACGAGATTATACTTGAAAAGATAAAAAATATAGTTGATGAAAAAAGATTTAAAGAACTTTTTCAAGATTCAATTTTTGATAAAAAAACAATATTTAATTTTTGTAATTCCAATAATCAAAATTTATCTTTAACAACAATTAATAATTTGAATAAAATTTTTAAAAATTTAGATTTACTTGATGTACATATTTTTGATGCCAGCAATAATTGGGCAGTATCTTCACAAAAAACATTGTCGGGTAAACCAATTCTTGCAAATGATATGCATTTAAGTTTAAATATCCCAGGTATATGGTTTCAAATTCATCAAGTAATTAAAGATTCTTTAAACGTAACAGGAGTTGCTATACCTGGTCAACCACTTGTAATATGTGGACATAATGAAAAAATTGCCTGGGGTATGACTAACACTTATGTTGACAATGTTGATTTTTATCTAATAAAAACCGATAAAAACAATCCAAATAAGTATTTTTACAATAACAAATATCTGGATATAACAAAAAAACTTGAAAAAATAGCAATAAAAAACAACGACACGGTAATTAAAGAAATAAATTTTACAAAATTCGGTCCTATTATTTCACCCATCAATTACATTGATAGTGGAGCTATTGCAATGCACTGGATAGGTCAGGAAGAAGGAAATGAATATTTAAGTATTTACAAACTTAACAGAGCCAATAATTGGACAGAATTTCTGGATGCTTTAAAAAATTTCATAGCTGTAAGTCAAAATATTGCTTATGCCGATATTGAAGGCAATATTGGACTTGTATGTGCTGGAGGAGTACCTTATAGAAAAAGAGACAAATCATTAATAATTTTACCTGGAGACACTAATGAATTTGAATGGAAAAAAATATTGAACATAGATTCTCTACCCAAAATTTTTAATCCTTCATGTAGTTACGTAGCTTCAGCTAACAACAAAACCATAAGCAATTACAAATATCATATAGGTAGTTATTACTCAACACCATATAGATTTGAAAGAATTACAGATTTTATAAGCTCAAAAAACAAATTAACAACTGATGATTTCAAAAATCTTCAAAACGATGTATATTCAATAATGGCATATTTATTCAAAAAAAATATTTTTCCTATAATAAATAATTGTTTTTTAAACGATAAAAACAAAGATTTTTTAAAAGAATTAAAAAATTGGAATTGTGAAATGAATAAATCAAGCAAAGCAGCATTAATCTTTGAAATATTCACAAATAATTTAATTAAAAATATTTTTATAGATGAACTTAATGAAGATTTATTTAAAGATTTTATAAAAAATGGTAGAATTTATGGAAATGTTATATATCGAATATATTCGGGCCATAATAGTGAATGGATTGATAATATTAAAACTTCAAAAAAAGAAGACGTTAAAGAAATTGTTAGTATAACATTTAGAGAGACTATCGATATAATTGAAAAAAAATATAAAGACAAAAATTGGGGAGATATACATAAATTATTTATAAAACACCCCATGGGTGATATAAAAATAATAAGCAAAATATTAAAACTTAAATATGGGCCGATAAAATTAGATGGTAGTTATCACACAGTTAAAGTTTTTTCATATAATGAAAATTATACAACATCATTTGGAGCATCAAATAGGCATATATATGATCTTAGCGATTGGGATAAATCAATTTTTATATTGCCAACAGGAAATTCTGGAATACCTTTTAGTAAATTTTATTGTAATTTAACGTACAAATATATAAATGGAGAATATATGAAAATGCCATTCAGCCATGAAAAAGTTAATAATTACATGTTATATAATTACAAATTGCAACCTAATAAAAAATAATTAAACAAAAATCATTAATAAAATAAAAAAGTTTTTTATTTTTAAAGTCAATTATAAACTGCAAAAAGTTGTTTAAAATATATGAAAAAAATTTTTACTTTTTTACTTTTTATAGTATTAGTTATAGTAACATTTCATTCATGTAAATTAAAGAGTACAGGCAATAAAGAATTTGAAATAAAAGTTGACACAACGATTTCGCAATATAAAACTATTCCTGAAGATACTATTGGCGAAGGGATACCGATTTTTTATAACATGTATTTATCTGTCGAACTATCTTCATTATTCAAAGCTGCAAATGTAAAATTTAATAATGAGATACTAAGTTCTTATAGCAAATATAAAGATTTTTCAACAAGCGAAAAAAAAGCATTGAATATAGGAATCTATGCTGTTGATTTAAGTTACACACGATATTTTGAACAATATGATTTATCATCAAGATATTTCAGTGTTATACAAAAATTAGCAGAAGATCTTGGTATACCAGCAGAATTTTTTCAAAACACTGCAAAAAGATTCGAAAATAATATTAACAATAAAGATTCATTAATAAAAATTGCCAATGAAGTTTATAAAACTACAGAAAATTATTTAAAAGAAAATGCACAATATGGCACATCAGCATTAATAATTGTAGGTGGTTGGATTGAAGCTATTTACCTTGGTGCGCATATTTCGCTTGAAACACATGATATTAATATTATTGAAAGATTGGCCGAACAAAAATATTCATTAGAAAATTTATTAAAATTACTAAATCTTTACATTGATGATAAACGAATTAAAAATTATCATGAAAAATTATCATATTTATATGAAACACAATTTAAAAATTTCTTAATGAGTATTCCACCTGATTTCGATCCTAAACACAACAAACAACATAAAGAATTATTAAAAAATTCATTGAACAAAGTCAAACAAATATTAAATGAAATTGAAAAATTAAGAAAAGAAATACAATCATAGAAAATTATTTTATCTTTGCAACTTAAAATAAATAATATTTTGAGATTTAATTTGTAATGTATATTTTAGCAGGAATTTTTAAGATAAACTAATAATGAAAGAAAAGGATATAAATAAGAATTCTGAAAATATCGAAGAAAATACTCAAAATTCTAATGAAATGAAAACAATGAATGAAAAGAATCATGAAGAAAGACTGATGATAGAACAAAATGAAATGGAAACAGAAGAAAATAATACAGAAAATATAGTTACAAACCACAATATAGAAGATTTAAACATGGAAAATATGGATAACGGATTAATAAAAAATTCAGAAGATTTATTAAAAAAAGATTTATCAACCAACATAGACGAAATTATTACTGAAGAAGATTTGAAAGAAATACCACTCGATTCAGACGTTGATATAGAAGAGATATACCAAGAAGAAGAAGAAGAAGAAGAAGAAGAAAATGAAGAAGAAATAATTGATGAAGAAGAGCAAAAAAGAAGGAAAGAAGAACAAGAAAGACATGAAAAAAATTTTGCAGAATTAAGTAAATCTGAATTAATACAAAAACTAAGAGAATTAATTGATGATCCAGATTTTATAAAACACAAAGAAGCTATTGAAGCTATAAAAGTCAATTTTTATAAAAAACATAAGAATGAAATAGAGAAAAATAAAAGAAAACACCTTGAAGAAGGTGGTACACCAGAAACTTTTAAAATTGTTGAAGATCCTCTTGAAAATGAATTAAAACAATTACTGGCAATCTATAAAGAAAAGAAGACTGAATACAACAAAAAAATTGAAGAAGAAAAATTAAAAAATTTACAAGAGAAATATAAAATAATTGAAGAAATAAAAGAACTTGTAAACAAACAAGAATCAATAAATAAAACATTTCAAGAATTTAGAGAATTACAACAAAGATGGAGAGAAATAGGTCCCGTTCCTCAACAATATGTTAGTGATCTATGGAAAACATATCATTATCATGTAGAAGCCTTTTATGATTACATAAAACTTAATAAAGAATTAAGAGATCTAGATTTCAAAAAAAATCTTGAGTTAAAAATAGAATTGTGCGAAAAGGCCGAATCGTTACTTTTAGATCCTAGTCCAATAAAAGCATTCAAAGAATTACAATATTTACATGATCAATGGCGAGAAATTGGTCCTGTACCACCTGAAATGCGATCCGAAATATGGAAAAGGTTTAAAGAAATATCTTCAAAAATAAACAAAAGATATCAGGAGTATTTTATAAAAATAAAAGAAGAACAACGCAAGAATTTGCAGGCTAAGATAGCTTTATGTGAGAAGGTAGAAGACATCTTAAAGCAAGAAATTAAAAGTATTAAAGAATGGAAAAAATATTCTCAAGAAATAATGGAATTGCAAAAGGTTTGGAAAACAATAGGATTTGCACCAAGAAGAGATAACAATAGAATATATAGAAGATTTCGAAGAGCATGCGACTCATTCTTCAATAGAAAAAGAGAATATTTCAAAGAAATACTTCAACGTCAAAATGATAATTTACAGCTCAAACTCGATTTGTGTGTACAAGCTGAAGCATTAGCCGAAAGTACTGACTGGAAAAATACGACAGAAGAACTGATAGCATTACAAAAAAAATGGAAAGAAATAGGTCCTGTGCCTCCACATGAATCAGAAAATGTTTGGAAAAGATTTAGAGCAGCTTGTGATAAATTTTTTGAAAGAAAAACACAATATTTTTCATCGATTGATTCATCGTACGAGAATAATTTAAAAAGAAAAGAAGCAATAATAAAACAAATCGAAGAATTACAATTAACAGGTGATATAGAAAAAGACCTTGCAGAAATAAGGAAGTTACAAAGAGAATGGGCAAATATTGGATTTGTTCCATTTAAATATAAAGATCAAATACAAGAAAGATATCGTCAAGCACTTAACAAAAAACTCGAATCGCTGGAAGTTGATGATGATCAGAAAACCATCTTAAAGTATAAAACCAAACTTGAAAACATAAAAGCAAAACCAAATGCTGAAATAAGATTTCAGCAAGAAAAAGATAAAATTACAACAAAACTTAAACAACTTGAAAATGATATTTTAATATGGGAAAATAATATTGGGTTTTTCTCGAAATCGAAAAATGCAGAAAACATGATTAATGAAATACAAAGAAGAATAGATAATGCAAAACATAGAATAAACATATTAAAAGAAAAATTGAGATTACTTGATAAAGCAGAAGAAGAATATGAAAATCAATAATTAAAGCAATTAAATTTAACTTTATAATTATAATTAAAAAAATATAAATCAATTAAATGACAGCTATTACACCAACAAAATATATATTTGTTACAGGTGGTGTTGTTTCATCATTAGGAAAAGGTATAATCTCTGCTTCATTGGGTAAATTACTGCAAGCACGAGGATACAAAGTCACAATTCAAAAACTTGATCCATATATCAATGTAGATCCAGGAACTTTAAACCCCTATGAGCATGGAGAATGTTATGTAACCATTGATGGAGCAGAAACTGATCTCGATCTTGGACATTACGAGCGCTTCCTTGGCATTCCGACATCAAGAGATAATAATGTTACAACAGGAAGAATTTACCAATCTGTCATAAACAAAGAACGACGAGGAGATTATCTAGGTAAAACAGTTCAAGTAATACCACATATTACTGATGAAATAAAAAGAAGAATTAAACTTTTAGGAACAAAACACAAATTTGATGTTGTCATTACCGAAATTGGAGGTACAGTTGGTGATATTGAATCATTACCATATATTGAAGCGGTACGACAACTAAAATATGAAATGGGTGAATACAATACGTTGTTTATTCACTTAACACTTGTGCCTTACTTAAAAGCCTCTGGAGAATTAAAAACAAAACCGACACAACATTCTGTAAAGGTTTTACTTGAAAATGGGATTCAACCAAATATTCTTGTTTTAAGAACTGAAAAGGAATTGAGTTTAGAAATTCGTAAAAAAGTTGCTCAATTTTGCAATGTTGATCTTGAATCTGTAATTCAATCTATTGATGTGTCGACCATTTATGAAGTTCCTATATTAATGCAACAAGAAAAACTTGATGTAATCGTACTTAAAAAATTAAATTTGCCATACGATGGAGAAGCAGATTTATCATCATGGAAAGATTTTTTAAATAAATTAAAAAATCCCAAACAAAGTGTTGATATAGCTATTGTTGGCAAATATGTAGAACTTCAAGATTCATACAAATCTATCAATGAATCACTAATTCATGCAGGAGCAATAAATGAATGTAAAGTTAATATACACTACATACATTCCGAACAAATCAGTTCTTCAAATTATGTTGAAAAATTAAAAGGACATGATGGAATAATAGTAGCCCCAGGCTTTGGAGAAAGAGGGATAGAAGGTAAAATTTTAGCAGTTAAATATGCACGCGAAAATAATATTCCTTTATTTGGCATTTGTTTGGGTATGCAATGTGCAGTTGTTGAGTTTGCTAGAAATGTATTAGGATTAGAAAAAGCACATTCAACCGAAATAGAGCCCAAAACCCCATATCCCGTAATTGATTTAATGGAAAATCAAAAGGGAATTACTGATAAAGGAGGCACAATGAGATTGGGAGGTTATGAATGTGTCTTAAAAAAAGGCACAAAAACTCAGGAAATTTATGGATGTAAAACTATTATCGAAAGACATCGTCACAGATATGAATTTAATAATCAGTATATTGACTTATTCGAAAAAGCAGGAATGATTGCTTCGGGAATCAATCCCGAAACAAATCTTGTAGAAATAATTGAAATACCTTCACACAAATGGTTTATAGGTGTACAATTTCACCCAGAATATAATAGCACAGTTTTAAAACCTCATCCTTTGTTTGTAAGTTTTATAAAAGCATCAATGAATTCTTAAATTACTGAAAATGGATAGAAATTCTATTATTGGAATAATTTTAATTTTTGTAATACTTGTAGTTTGGGGTATTTTGAATCAACCAAAACAAGAAGAAATTGCAAAAAGAAAAAGAATCGCTGATTCATTGGCTACTTTAAAACAACAAGAAGCAATATTAAGAAATACTATAACAAAAGACACATCAAAACAAACAAATATTGCTTTTAATAATGATACAAACTCATTATATGAGGACTATTCAGACTTTGCAGTAGCTGCCATAGGCGAACAAAAAATATATACAATAGAAAACAATCTAATAAAATTCTCTGTAAGCACATTAGGAGGTCGTCCATATTCAGTTGAACTTAAATCATTTAAAACATTTGATGGTAAACCTGTAATACTTTTTCATGGAGATTCGACTATTTTTGGAACTAATTTTTATTATAAAAATAAACTAATATTCACAAATAACTTTTATTTCACACCTTTACATGACAAACAAAATATTCAAGTAACAAATCACAGCGATTCTATATCATTAAGATTAAAAGTCAATGAAAACAAATATATTGAACATACTTATATTTTACATCCAAACTCATATTTCATTGACGTCAAAATAAAACTTGTTGGCATTGACGAAATAACTACACGCCAGAGTAATGTTATTGATTTGACATGGGAACAATATATACCACAACAAGAAAAAAGCAAAAAAAATGAAAAACTATATACAACCATTTATTATAAACATTACCAAGATGAAGTTGAATTTTTCAAAACAAGATCTAATAAACAAATTCAAGAAGTCAATATACCTACAAAACTCGATTGGATAGCATATAAAGATCAATTTTTCTCAACGATACTTATTAAAAAAGACTACCCTCTCGAAAACGCACATCTTAAAATGCTTAATTTGCCTGAAAATCATAAATATTTAAGCAAATTTAGTTCTGAAATAGGTTTATATTTTGATAACGCCAATAATTTTAGTATAAATCTTCAATTTTTTTGTGGACCAAATAAATACAGATTACTAAAAAAATATAAAGAACTCGATCTTAAATCCATTGTGAGTGTTGGAAAAGGACTTATTAAATGGATAAACCAGTTTATTATAATTAGTTTGTTTGATTTTCTCAATAAATTTATTTCCAATTATGGAATTATAATATTGTTAATGACAATTATCATAAAAATAGGTTTATTGCCATTGACATATCGATCTTATCTTTCGATGGCAAAAATGAAAGCATTGAGGCCTAAACTTGATGAAATAAATAAAAAATATCCAAAAGGTAAAGAAGTAGAAAAGCAAAAAGCTATAATGGAATTATACAAAAAGGCTGGTGTAAGCCCTCTTGGTGGTTGTATACCACAATTGCTACAATTTCCTATTTTATTTGCAATGTTTAGATTTTTCCCTACATCTATTGAACTTCGACAACAAAAATTTCTATGGGCTGATGATTTATCATCATATGATTCTATACTAACATTGCCATTTACAATACCCGGATATGGTGACCATGTTAGTTTATTTACATTATTAATGACAATTTCAACAATTATTTCAATAAAAATGAGTGATCAATCATCATCTTCACAAGAAATGCCGGGAATGAAGTTTATGATGTATTTAATGCCAATAATGTTTATGTTTATTCTTAATAATTTTTCTGCTGCTTTAACCTACTATTATTTTCTTGCTAATGTCATAGGTATACTACAAAATTGGATATTTGCAAAGATGATAGATGAAAAAGAACTTTTAAGAAAAATGGAATTAAAAGCAACTCGAAGTTCAGAAAAGAAGAAAAAGCCTTCATTTTATGATCGTCTTGAAGAATTAGCAAAAAGTAGAGGTTACAACCCTCCAAAAAAAACTAAAAAATAACCTATGCCCAAAATAGTTTTTCTTGATGCATTGACATTGGGAAATGTTTCAAACATTGATATCTTCAAAGAATTAGGGGAATTAACTATATACCAAACTACTTCACCTGAAAAAGTTATAGAAAGATCTAAAGAAGCCGATATAATTATAACAAATAAAGTAATAATCGACAAAAATATAATTGATAATTGTCCAAATCTTAAATTAATATGTCTTACGGCTACGGGAATGAATAATGTAGACCTTGATTATGCCAGGAAAAAAAATATATCTGTAAAAAATGTTTCAAATTATTCAACTGAAAGTGTTGCACAGACAACATTTGCAATGCTTTTAAATTTAATTACACATATAAATTATTTTGATAATTATGTAAAATCATTTCAATATTGTAATAGTGAAATTTTTACACATTATGGAAGAACATTTTCTCTACTTGCAGGTAAAACCTTTGGAATAATTGGAATGGGAAATATAGGAAAAAGAGTTGCCGAAATAGCAACTACTTTTGGTTGTAAAGTAATATATTATTCAACCACTGGAAAAAATCAGGTAAATAATTACAAAAATGTAGATTTTGATACATTAATTGAACAATCAGATATAATATCTATACATTGCCCCTTAAACGATAAAACAAAAAATTTAATAAGATATGAACATTTCAAAAAAATGAAATCTATTACATATATATTAAATTTGGGTAGAGGTGGAATAATAAACGAATATGATCTTGCTCGCGCTATTGACGAAAACCTTATAGCAGGTGCAGCAACAGATGTTTTTTCGAAAGAACCTCCTGACAAAAATCATCCTTTACTTAACATAAAAAATAAAGATAAACTTATACTTACACCCCATATAGCATGGGCAGCTATAGAATGTAGAGAGTTACTTATACAAAAAGTATATGATAACATAAAAGATTTTATAAAAAATACTTTTAATAATAAAAATTTATAATAAATAATCCTATAACTTTCAAACCTTAAAAATCTTTAAATCTTTGTTTTTATTAACATCTTTTAATAGTTTATTAATACGTTATAAAATTTATTTTGTATAAATTTGACTGAAAAACAATTTTAGTCAAAATGTCAATTTCAGCAGATAATATAAGAAGCAAAATAATTGAAGTAGCCTCAGAATTTTTTACCTACTTTGGTTTTAAAAAAACCCGAATGGATGAAATAGCAAAAAAAATGCACAAAGCCAAAGGGTTGCTTTATTATTATTTCAAAAGCAAAGAAGATCTTTATAAAGAAGTATTACAGAAAGAACTTAATGAAATAATTTATAAGTTAAAAAAAATCATTGAAGATGAAAATTTAACACCTTTTGAAAGAATTGAATTATACTTCAAGAATCGTGTTAAACTTTTATATAATGCTAAAAATTATCATGAAACATTACGTGCAGACTTTTTTGAACGTTATCATTTTGTTGATGATGTTAGAGAAAAATTTGAAAAATTTGAATTTGAAGCTTTAAAAAAAATAATTAAACTTGGTGTTGAAGCCAATTGTTTTTACGTTTCAGATATTGATGCAGGAGCAAAATTACTTTTATTGTTATTAAAAAGTTCAGAAGCACCTCTTTATTTACAAAACAAATATACTGAATATGAAAAAGTTATAGATGAGTTAATATCAACAATAATAAATGGTTTAAAAACTAATAATAAAAAATAAAATACTATGAAAAAAATTGCTGAATTAATAATTAAAGGGAAGTATTTGGTTTTAGCGGCAACCTTATTGCTAACTATTTTCTTTGGCTATCAACTCAAAAACATCAGAGTAAATGCCGATTTGCTCAGTTACTTACCTGATGACGACTCAGTAGCTGTTTTATTTAACAAAATAGGGGAAAAATATGGAGGTACAGATATTTTAATTGTTGGTATTAAAACAGATAATGTTTTCAAATTTGAAAATCTTCAGCTTATTAAAGAAATAACTGATTCTATAAAATATACCGATGGGATAAGTTTCATTACGAGTCTTACAAACATAATAGATATAAAAGGCACAGAAGAAGGCATTGAAATAAGCAAATTAATCGACGAATACAATATTCCACAAGACCCTAAAATTCTTGACAGTATTAAAAATTATGCTTTATCAAAAGATAGATATAAAAATGTAATTATTTCATCTGATTTAACAACAACTATAGCTATTGCACGAATTTCGGACACAAAAAACAAGATTAAAATAGTCAATAAAATTAAAAATAAGTTAAAACCATATGAACAACATTTTAAAATATTTTATGGAGGATTGCCTGTATCTATGTCTGAAGTTAGCAATATTATATTACATGACGTAATATACTTATCGCCAATAGCATTATTAATTATTATAACTATATTTTATTTAGGCTTCAGATCGTTTAGTGATATAATATTTCCGGTTATTACAGTAATAATTTCAATAATTTGGACATTTGGATTGATGAGTTTATTAAAATATGATATAACAATAATATCAGATGTTATACCTATTATTCTTATAGCTGTTGGTAGTGCTTATTCTATACATGTTATAAATCGAATACAAGAAGAAATTGAAAACAAAAATGCAAATGCACTTATTAATGCATTAGCATACATTATTATTCCAGTTTTTCTTGCTGCAATAACAACAATTTTTGGTTTTGTATCATTTATTGCAGGGGCTTATCTTACAATGATAAGAGATTTTGGCATATTCACTGCTATTGGCATATTTTTCTCTTTAATCCTATCTATAACATTTATACCCGCTTTAATGAGTATTTTTTCTAATAAAAAATATGAAGAAAAGCCTCGACTGAATGAAAATAAATTTTTAACATTTTTAACAAACAATCTATCAAAATGGGTTTTTAATCATCAAAAACAAGTTATTGTAATTTGGACATTATTAATAATTGTATCAATAATTGGGGCTTTCAGAGTTGAGCGCAAAGTAAATATGCTTGATTATTTTAAAAAAAATAGTGAAGTTCGCAAAACCGAAGAATTGCTTCAGGAAAAATTTACCGGAAGTACACCTTTATATATAAAAGTAAATGGAAATATTCAATCTCCCGAAGTACTCAATAAAATGGACAAAGTACAACAATATATTGAAACATTACCTTACATAAAACAAAGTCAATCTGTGGTCGATTTTATTAAAGAAATGAACAACGTAATGGGTGAAGGAATGAAAATTCCTGAAAGTGAAGAAAAAATACAACAATTATGGTTTTTACTTGAAGGACAGGATATAATGGAACAACTAGTAAGTAACGATTTATACGAAGGATTAATACAAGCATATGTTGCAACGTCAGAAGAATCTGTAATGAGAGCAATAAATGACAGTATCAACAACTACATCAACAAAAATATCAATAATGAAAATTGTAAAATGAGTTTAACAGGATTTCCTTCTATATATAAAAAATTAGGTGATAGTATAATCGAAAGCCAGATAAAAAGTCTATTAATATGTATTTTATTGGTATTTTTAATTATCTCAACAATTTTTAAATCGATACCAAAAGGTTTTTTTGCAATAATTCCTATTTTTTGTACTTTGTTTATTCTTTTTGGATCAATGGGATGGTTTAATATACCACTTGATATTGCAACTGTACTGACAGGTAGTATTACTGTAGGTATAGGTATCGATTATGCAATTCACATTATAACTCATTTTGGTATCGATTATAATAAATATAAAGATATTAACACAGCTATAAAAGAAACATTAAGAATTAGTGGTAGAGCAGTAATAATAAATGTATTATCAGTGGCATTAGGTTTTCTGGTAATGATATTTGCCAATCTGGTACCCTTACAAAGAGTTGCTATACTTGTTGCTATTACAATGCTAACATCTGGATTAGCAGCTTTAACTCTTTTACCTGTATCCTTAATTATTTATAGAAAAAAATTAACTGCAATATTCAATACTGTTAAAAACAATAAAAAAAATATTAACAATAAAAATTAAATGCTATGAAAACAAAATTTTTAATGCTATCAGGATTAGCAATTTTATTAACTTTATTTACAAACATCAATGCACAAGATGCTGCAACAATCGTAAAAAAAATTGATGAAGTTTTATACGCCCCTAAAGATCAAAAAAACATGGTAAAAATTGTAAATGTTGAAAAAAATGGAACAGAAAAAATTCAAAAAGCATATGTTATACAAAAAGGCTATGATAAAAGACTTTTTAAATTTATAGAACCTGCTTCACAAAAAGGTATAGCATTTTTGTCACTTCCAAACGATGTTATGTATTTATATATGCCAGCATTTGGCAAGGAAAGACGAATTGCTTCACATATAAAAAATCAAAGTTTTGCTGGTATGGTCTTTAGTTATGAAGATCTCGAATCAAAATTATTATCAGAAAAATACAATGCAAAACTATTGAATAGTGACAACGAATGTTATACTCTCGAATTAACTCCAAAACCAAACCAAAATTCAGAATACTCAAAATTAATAATGAAAGTAAACAAAAATGAATATTATCCTTTAAATGCAGAGTATTACGATAAAACAGGTAAAAAAATTAAAATAAGCGAATATAATTTTGAAAAAAGAGGTAAATACTGGTCACCCATAGTTTTGAAAATGACAGATTTAAGAAGTAACAAATCGACAAGCATGATTCTTGAAAAAGTAGAATATGATACTGGCTTAACTGATGACGACTTTTCAGTAAGAAAACTATTACAATAAATGTTTTTAAAACTTTAAAAGCATAAAAATATGAAAAGAATAGCAATTTTGATGCTATTATTATTGACATTGATCTTTAAATTACATTCACAAGAAAATGAACCGCTTGAAATCAGCGGTGATCTTTTATGTGATGAAAGATTTGAATTATCAAAAGATAATAATTGGGTATGGAATGAAAATCGTTTAACACTTAACTTTGAAAGAAAAAATTCCTCTTTTGGTAAATTTTATTCATGTGTATGGATACGAAACATCGGATTTCCAGATCTCAAGCGTTTATCAACATTATCAAATAAAAATTTTACAGATCCATCATTTTTAGAAATACGAGAAGCATATGCCGAAATTTATGGTTTCTTATTTAAAAACATGGATTTAAAAATTGGTAAACAAAGAATAGCATGGGGAACTGCTGACAAATTAAATCCGACAGATAATTTAAATCCATACGATCTCGAAGATATACTTGACTTTGGAAGACATAAAGGATCGTATGCTATAAATATGAGGTATTACATACCTCAAAAAGCAGAAATTCATGGCATTTACATACCTTTCTTCAATGCTCCTACACTCCCCTATTCACCATATAACGAAATTTTGTTTTCAAACAATACACAAAGCTTTAATTTACATATTCCTGGCATACAATCGTATTCGTTGACCGATAGCTTGATATTACCAGAACAAAATCTATTGAAAAATGCTATTTATGGTATTAAAATGAAAAGTCAGCTAATAAATATTGATTTTTCTTTCAGCTATGTTTATGGATACAGTGCTTTACCATCGCCAATAAGAAATGATATTATATTAAATATTTTAGATAGAAATGCTAAAATAACCTCTTCATTAATGCATCTAAGACATAATATATTTGGCTTTGATTTTGCTGGAAGTATTAAATCGATTGGTATTTGGGGCGAAGTAGCTATGTTTTTACCAGAATACGAAAACTTAATGAAAACTTATATCAATGGAACATACCAACCCAATTATGACAGTTTAATACTAAAAAAAGAGCCTTATTTTAAATACATTATAGGCTTTGATTATACGTTTCCAGGTAATTTTTATCTGAATGCACAATTTTTGCATGGATTTTTAAACGAACAGGGGAAAAACAATTTGAATGATTATTTGGTAATGCGTTTAGAAAAAAAGTTATTCGATAGTAAACTTACTATTTCACCACTCTCAGGTGCTTTTGTAGTATCAGACTGGAATGATATAAAAAACAATTGGACAATAGTATATATGCCTGAAATTAAATATCAGGCAACAGAAAATGCTGAATTAACAATAAACTCAGTAATTTTTGACGGAAAAGGTAATAATATATTTTCTTCACTAAAAAACAATGATCTTTTTTCAATAAAATTAAAATATAATTTTTAAATAACTTAATAGATTAATAGCCTGAAAGTTTATAAGAATATACTTTCAGGCTTTTTATTTATTTTGTGTCTTTCTGAACATGATTACAACACCAACACAACGATATTCTTTAGCTTTTTTATCGGAACTAGCTTCAGGAACACTAACTTCAATGATAAGATTTTTAGTAGTCTCATTACTAAAAATGACTGATTCCTCATAATTGTTTTCGGCATTATCATATAAAATATTTTTTTCTGGAGTATCTTCTATAATTTTAAATCTTAATTTTCCAAACTTTTTTGTCGCACAAACAGATACGAAATAATCTTCACCTCCATAAGCAACAATTTTAAGTTCGGCCTTTTGTCCAGGCCTCATTAACATACTTTTTGATTGCTTACTATAAAAAAAAGTATAATCGCCAAATAAACAATGAAATTCGTGATAATCAGTACAATCTTGTGCAGATAAAAATTGAACGGTAAAAGATAAAAATATAATTATGTATATTTTTTTGAAATTCATAGTTGTTTTACTTTATATTACCTTTAATAATTTTTAAACGTATATCGTTTATTAAATTTTTCAAGTTATAAAAATCTTTTTCAGTAAAAACAACCTGTCGGCCACCGGTAAATTTTAAAACTCCACCTGATGTTTTTGTAACTTTTGTTTTTTCACCCTCCATTGGCAAATTGTTATAAAAATCATACAAAGGTTTAATTGTTTTTAATGATCGATTAACAGATGAATCACTATTATATTGAATAGCAAAGTTATATATATTTGATAAAACTGCCTTTTGATCAAATACTTTTTTAACAACAGGATTTTCTTTATTGTAATTATCACACAAATTAATAGAAATGAATAAAAACTCAACAAAACCACCCATTGATATCATTGCAAAAATATATTCTTTATTATTTTTCGAAAGATAATTTGTTAGTAATGTATATGCTTCATCAGCTATTATTTTTAGGGAATCAAAATTTTTTACATTGTTATTAATTCTTTCATAAAAACTTTTATCATATGCTGCAGAAATTCTAAGCTTATCGCATAATTTGTAAATTGTTTGTAAATATTTTATCGATTCATTATATTTTTTAAATAATATTATGTAAGCCAGATCGGCAGTATAAATACCAATATTCATTGCTTTATCTTCAGATGAAATATAATTTTCTGAATAATCTATTGAATGTAATAATTCGGAATTATAAGAAATATCTAAGCTATCAATGTATTTAAACATTTCTTCGGGAGATGGAAAAGAATAATACTCTTTTTTTATTTCGCTCGTTAATTCATCAAAATTTATTTTACCTATTTCTTCGTTTTTAAATTTTTTATTTTTACAAGAAGTAAAAATAAAAATAATACATAAAACACTAATAAACAGCTTTTTCATTGTCTAAAATCTTATTGTTTACATAAATTTACGATAAATTTATTTAAATATAAAATAAAAATTGACCAATTAAATTTTATATTGAATAAAATACCTTAAATTCATAATATATTTACCAATAAATTCTGAAATTTTTTGTATAACTTTTTGAGTAAGTATCAGATAAAACAATAAATTAATTATCCACAACATTAACAAATTAAAACAAAATGTATCGATATAAACATTAAATATTTTCTTAACTGGAGCAAACATATGAGCTCTACCTATATTTGAATCAGGATAATTAAAAATAGGTTCCATTTTTCTTATTATTTCATTTTTATATTCATAAATAAAAATCTGATCATATTTTGCCATTAAAATATTTGCAAGTTCTTCATTATAATAATCATTTTTAAGATTTTGCAATTTTTCTTTGCCACCATAAATTATTTCAAGTTTTCTAATAGTCTCGTCTTTTGTTTTCAATATCAAATCAAGTTTTTTCGAAAAAAAATTGCGTATTTTTGCAGTATAAGCAATCAACTGCGAATGATAATCAATAAAATTTTTTTCGTCAATTTTATCTATTATTTCAAAGTAAGGTATTTCATTGTAATAACAAGTTAATTTTTTTATTTCATTTTTAATAGTTAAAAAATTATTTCTAAATTTATTCAATTGTTTTTCTTTCAAAGCAATATAACATAGATCAAGTTTCGATTCAAGTTCAGGAATTAAAATATTCATGTAATAGTAAGCATCACTTTCTTGTTTTTCAATAAAGTAAAAATTTTTTTCATATCTATTTTTAACAAACTGATTAACGGCAAGAGCTTCATAAGCCCATCTCGAAACCATAATATCACCGATTAAAGGAACATATTTTTGTGACGTAATATATCTATTTAATTTATCAAATCGTACCATTGAACCACCAAATAAAATTTGAGGTATCAACAACAAAGGAATAGAGATATATATTGAAACCACAGATTTCATATTATCAGAAATAATTAAACCAAGAATATTAGCAAAGACAGCAGTAGAAAACAAAATGATCCAATAAGCAAAATACATTCCTTTAATTTGTAAAATAGCATTACCAACAATAACAAAAGCCATTGCTTGATAAGCTGAAGCCATAATAAGATAAAAAACTTTTGAATTGTAATAACTAAAACTACTAAGATTTAAGAAAGATTCTCGTTTAAGAATTTTTCTATCTCTAATAATTTCTTCTGCACTTATCATCATTCCAATGAATAAAGCTACTATTACCGACATAAAAAGATAAATAGGTAAATTGATATTCTTACTGAAAACATATTTAATATTTCCATTAGTTGTCTGAATCTGATATTTTATAAAAACAGAAAGTATTAATGCAAGTAATGGTGTTTCCAAGAGATTTAACAATACATAATTTAATTCAGACATTTTTGTAACAATATTTCGTTTAAGAAAAATAATGAATTGTCGATATAACCCTGGTGGATTATATAATTTTTGAGGTATTGGTTTTTTCTCTATTTTTATTTTTTTTATAACTGGCTCTATATTTTTTTTATATGCATTATACCATTCTTCGGGTGAAACAATTCTTTTATCGGTATAAAATCCTTGTTCATTTATTTCTTTTGCTTCGACAATTTGTAAAATTAATTCTGGATTTACATTGCCACAAGTTATACATTCTGTTTTTTCGGGATCCAACAAATTATAAGAATTTTTAAAATAAGTTATTGCTTCAAGGGGATTGCCGTAATAAATTACTCTCCCACCCCTATCAATTACCATTAATTTATCGAACAATTTAAAAATCTCTGATGAAGGTTGATGAATATTTGCAATTATAAGCATCCCTTTATATGTTAATTCCTTTAGTAATTCCATAACCATTAGCGAATCGTTTGATGATAAACCTGATGTAGGTTCATCAACAAACAATATTAAAGGTTGTCGTATTAATTCAAGAGCTATATTCAATCTTTTGCGTTGACCACCACTAATAAATTTGTTGAAAATAGTGCCAACCTTTAAATTTCTTATTTCATATAAATCAAGTTCATACAATAAACCATCAATTTTTTTTATTATTTCTTCATCGCTTAAATTTCCAAAACATAATTTACTGCTATAATAGAGGTTTTCAAATACAGTCAATTCTTCTATCAATAAATCTTCTTGCGGTATATATCCCATAAGGCTTTTAAGAATGTCATTTTCATGTAAATCATATCCATTAATTAATACTTTGCCTTTCGAAGGTTTTAAATTACCATTTAACAAATTTATCAGAGTAGTTTTACCAGAGCCGCTTGATCCCATTATACCTACAAGCTGCCCCGACTCGGCATGAAATGAAAATTGGTATATACCAGTAATTTTATCTGAAAATTTATATTCAATATTTATAGCTGTCAAATCGATTTTATATACTTCTTTTCTTTTAAAAAATTCTTTTAAAATATCGCCATAATGAATATTACCAAAAACAGGATTGTATAAAACATCACCTTTGTCAAGTATATAAACGAATGATGGCAATACAAATTTATTTCCAATATATATGTATTCGTTTGGACCATTATAAAAAAACAAAATAGATTTAATTTCTGGAATCAACAAAAAATATATTTCTCCTTTGAGGTATTTAATTTTATTATCCAATAAATCAAAACCCTCATTATCACTTTTTGATTTAAGTATTAACAAATTTTGCTTCTTGTTTAATTCATCCAACCTTTTGAAAATAAACATTTTAATTTCAAATAAAGTATCCAGATCAATATTAAATGAAATACCTATAGTTTTAATGAAATCTTCCTCAATTGTTGTCAACTCTTTTTCAGCAGTAAAAAATTGAATAATAGTTATTAATAACTTAATTCTATCCACAAGCAACAAATTTTTTTTAATCTGTTCACAAATAATAACAGTCTTTACATTAAATAATGGATCTCTGTCTTTTCTTTTATTTTCAATACGTTTTCTAAAATCATTTAGATAATAATCAAAAATTTTAAAATATTTTTCTGAATTGTTATAATCGGTATATTGCAATAAATATTTTTTTATCATTTTAAAAGACAAATCAGATTTTTTTTCTTTCAATAAATTACAACTAATAGCAAAAAGTCGCAGTATTGCCTTTAATGTATTTTCTTTCATACCTTTGAAAGTTAAAAAATTATAAATTGCAATAAGTAAAAATTACAATTACAATTTATTTAAATTTACACTATTTTAGTAATAGAATTATTAAAAAATTTAAAATGAATGAAAAAAAAGTAATTCTCATTGCCGATGATGAGCCAATAGGTAGACAATTACTTGAAGCAATATTAATAAGTGAAAATTTTGAATTACATTTTGCAAAAGACGGCAAAGAGGCTATTGAAAAAGTTGAAAATTTAATTCCAGATTTAATATTGCTTGATGTAATGATGCCTTTTATCGATGGTTTTGAAGTTTGCAAATACATTAAAGGTAATAATAAACTGAAAAATATACCTGTATTTTTAATTACAGCTCTTGACGATAGAGATTCAAAATTAAAAGGACTTGAATTAGGTGCAAATGATTATATTTCAAAACCTTTTGACAAAAACGAAATTTTGGCTAAAATCAAAAATTATTTCAATCTTCAACAAAATAATGAAAATATTTACAAAGTAGAAAACTTAACTGACTTTTTAAATCAAATTCCAGAGCTCAGAAACATTAATAATAATTACTTAAAATATATAACAACAAAAAATTCATTTATAAACATTAGCAGCAACAACAACTTTATAGTAAACATATTTAAAAAAAATAACAAAATCTTGTTTTATTTTTTTGAATATAAAGAAAAATCTATTCAAACTTTTTATAATGATCTGTTACTTGAAAATTATTTTACAAGAAAAGACATTTCATCAATTAATGATTTATTGAACAATGGAACTATCAGAAGTTTGACAAATTGTTTAATTTTTCTGGCAAATAGTGATAGTAAAAAATGTGAAATTTTAAACCTAAAATATTCAGCTATACAAATAACAAATAATAAAGTTATTTTACATGAGCCCATTAAAAATCTTATTGAAATAACAATAAATTCAAACGATATATTTATATTTGGAACATATAACATAATAGAATTTTTCAATCTTACATACTTTAAAGACAATATTAAAAATTTTACAAATAGTTCAACAGAAGATCAGCAACAAAATATTGAAAAATGGATTCAATCATACAAACAATGTAGTGACGAAGATGTCTTATTTACAAAAATATGCATATAAAATAACTATATTTTTTTTACTTCTGATTAATCCGATAATTTCAGCTGCTCAGAATGATTCATTGAGGTCAAATAATATTAAAAATGCTATTTTAAATGATAGTTTATATTTATTAATTTCAAAGCCATGGATTGATAATATAATAAATAAAATAAATAATAGATTTACAATTTTAAATCACTTAAAAAAAATAGAAAGTAACAACAATTTTTCATCTAATAAATTACAACAAAACTATGATGGTTTAATAATCAGAAGTATTACAATTTTTGTACTTGATGTTTTTGGTCCAACAATAGATGATGTGAAACGTCAGCCTTCAAATTTTATTGAAAAAATTGGAAATAAAATACATATAAAAACATCAGAAAAAATAATTAAAAACAACTTATTAATAAAAGAAGGTAACATATACAATCAGAAATTAATTGAAGAAAGTGAAAGAATATTAAGAACATTATCGTTTATTGAAGATGCAAAATTTATTGTTTATAGTTACGATACATTAACAAATCAAGTAGATATGATTTTGTTGGTTAAAGATTTATGGCCATATGGCGCTGGCATGGAACTTACCAATGTCTATGAAGGGAATATCAATATTTGGAACAAAAATCTTTTTGGGTATGGCCGCGAATTTTATAATAATTTTTCATGGAATACATTAAAATCAAATAATATTGGTTATGAAGGAACATATATTCTTAATAATATAGGAGGTTCATTTACAGACGCTCGCTTTAATTATACAGAAAATTACAAAATACAATCATATTTCATTGATATAGAAAGAAATTTTATTTCATATAAAATAAAATATGGTTGGGGCTTACATTATGAAAAAACAAAAACATATCATGATATAATATTTCCTGATACTACATGGATTGAAATACCAGTAAAATACAATAAGACAAGCCTCTGGACTGGTAGAAATTTCAGTATTAATAGTAAAAATAATGATTACAATAAATTTATTACAATTATCTTAAAAGCTAACCAAAATAAATATTTTGAAAGACCACAGGTAGCAAAAGATTTTTTATATGCATATCATAACAAAACCCAAATAATAAACACGTTGTTTTATACAAAAGTATCATTCCAAAAAGACACTTTTATTTATGCCTTTGGAAAAACAGAAGATGTTCCAAAGGGGTTAAAAATTGAATTAACAGGTGGTTACGAACATAATGAATTCATTAATCGGCTATATTTTAAAAGTGCATATTCATTTGCAAACTATTTAAAATTTAATAATTCATATTTATTTTATTTATATCTTAGTTTCAACTTTGATGGTTTTATCGAAAATAAGTTAATTAAACAAGGGAATTTCTATTCTGAAATTGAAGGGTTTTCAAAATTATTTAATTTAAACCACTGGTTATTGAGAACTTATTTTCAATTCAAATATCAATTGGGTCTTAACAGGTATCCTGAAGAATTTATTTCAATTGAAGATAAAAATGGTATTATTGGTTTAAAAAGCAATAAACTTCGAGGTATTCAAAAATTTTTAATTAAAAATGAATATTTATTTATATCTCCTTTTCACATTCTTGGATTTCGGACTGCATTATTTTTTAACTGGAATTTAGGGATTATTGGAAATGAAGGCATTATTTTCAATCATCAATATTACTCTTCAATAAGCATAGGATTTAGGTTTCGCAATGAAAATCTTACTTTAAATAACATACAACTTAATTTTACATTTTTTCCTCGGATTCCTGCAGATGCTATATATAAAAATATACAAGCATCAGCAGGAAAAATTAACAATTTTCCAGATTTTTATAAATTACCATATACAGAAATTGGAAATTTTAAATAAATAGTTTTCTTATTTTTTCATTTTTTAAATTCTTTTCAATAAGGCCAATCCTATCTTCAAGGCATTTACCAGTATAATACTTATCTTCAGGAGTATTCATAACATAATCAAGCAATCTATTGATATCACTTTTTGCAACATGCAATCGGGTATCAGAAGAACCGTAATATATAAAAACTTCATCTTTATCGTTTTTTATCCAGCCATTTGAAAAAAGTACATTTGAGACATCACCTGTTCTCTCATCAAATTCTGGTGCCATGAAATATCCTCCTGGTTTGTGTATTACCTTATAAGGTTGTTTTAAATCAGTTAAAAACATATATAAAACATACCTTAGACCTGCAGCAGTATTTCGCACACCATGAGCTAAATGCAGCCACCCTGTATTTGTTTTTATCGGAGCAGGCCCAAGTCCATTTTTAACTTCGCTTATTGTATGATATTGTCGCTCATCAATAATTATTTCATTTTCTATAATTGCATTTTCCATCGAATCGACTAATGCCCAACCAATACCACCACATTTACCTGTATCAATAAATCCTTCTTGAGGACGAGTATACAATGCATATTTTCCATTGACAAATTCGGGGTGTAAAACAACATTACGTTGTTGTGTTTTTGCTTTAATATCAGGAAGTCTCTCCCATTCAACCAGATCTTTTGTTCTTACTATTCCAGCTGCAGCAACAGCACTTGAAGTATCATAATGAGGTGCTGATGGGTCCTTTCTCTCTGAACAAAAAATACCGTAAATCCATCCATCTTCATGTAATGTTAATCGCATATCATAAACATTAACATCAGGCTCAGAGGTTTGGGGTAATAAAATAGGATAATCGCGAAATTTCCACTTATCAATACCATTTTCACTTTCAGATATTGCAAAAAATGATTTTCTGTCCCAGCCTTCAACTCTAACTATTAAAATATATTTTTTTTCAAAATATATCGCACCTGCATTAAATGTTGAATTAATACCCATTCGTTGTATTAAAAACGGATTGGTATCATAATTCAAATCATATTTCCAGAATAATGGAATATGATCTGCTGTGATTATAGGATATTTATAACGAACATATATTCCATTATAATAATCTTTCAAAGGCTTGTTTCTTCTATTTATTAATTTTTCGTAATCTTTTAAAAGCTTTCTTAATGTTTTATTAAAATACTTTTTAGTTGTCATAATTTTTTATTTTAAGTAATCTTTTGATTGATTCAATACATGCTCTGGTATTGTGATAAGGACATTTCCAGAAATCTACCTTATTTTCATCGTAGGGATTATTTTCTTTATTCACACGCCAGAACCATTCGCCATGCTGTTTATCAATAATATATTTTTCTATGAAATTCCATAAAAAATCAAATCTTTTCAACCATTCATCTTTGCCACTGAGTTCATAAGCATTTAAAAAACCCACCATAGCTTCGGCTTGTGTCCACCAGTGTTTATCAGTATTAAAACAATTTTTCTCGGTATTATACTCATAAATCAAACCACCATATTCATCTATGGATTCAACAACAGATTTTGCAAGAGCTAATGAAAAAACTCCAATTTTTTCAATTAATTCTTTAACACCAACTACTTTGGCAGCTTCATAAACAAGCCAGGAAGCTTCAATATCATGCCCATACGAAATTATTTTTGACATCACTTTCCATTCTGTTGTAAAAAATAAACCAAGATGTGAAATATTATGATTAAAAATTTTTTCGATAAAAATTTCAATCAAATCAATAATATTATTTTCAAGTTTCTTATCTTGCCATATTGTATATAAATTTGTATAAGCTTCAAGAATATGAAGATGAGTATTCATACTTTTAGGTAAATTTTCATCTTTATCACTTAATCTGTAATCATCTATTTGGGTCCAATCCTCTTTAAATGCCTCAATATATCCTCCATAAATACTGTCTTTTGCATGTTGTTCAATCAAATAATATATATCAATAGCATGTTTTAATACATTATCATTTTGGTTCGATTTATAATATTCACTTAGTGCATATATTGCAAAAGCTTGTGCATAAATTTGTTTTCGTTTATTAATCGGATAACCTTTGAAATCAAGTAACCAAAACACACCACCAAATCTATTATCAATAAAATATTTTATTAAGTATTCGTATGCCCTATCAGCATAATTTTTAAATTCATTTTGTTTTAAAAAATTAAATGCTGCTGAAAAAGTCCATAATATTCGTGTATTCAAAATTATACCTTTATTTGCTTCAACAATACGAATATTATTTTTATCTACTACTCCTACAAAACCTTCATTATCATTATCTAACGTATAGTTTATCCAGTATGAAAGAATATTTTTTAATTCTATCTGTATCCTATTTATAAGATAGTCATAGTCAATAAACATATTATTTTATTTTTATTTCCATGGTATAGTTTCTATACATATAATTTATCTCATTTAATATTTTCTCTTTAGTTTTTCCGTTCCAATCCCAACCAAGAGCACCTGCATAACCGTTTTTAAATAAAAATTCATAATTTGAAAACTTTCCACAGTTTTTGCATTCAGGATAAAATTCTGAAATAACAAGAGGTTTATCTAATTCCCAGAATGAACAAGGATATTCAAAAGGTGATACATTTAACCAATCGTAATGATGAACAGTATAAAAATCAAGAATACCATCTTTTTTACCTCCTGCTTTAATTAATTCTTCATCGGTATAATAATTTTTAAAGCCAAGTTTGTTAACCGCAGATATAAGTGACCATGCCCCATTTGTAACCTTTAAGTCCTTTTTAACATTATGTATAGCTGATGCACAATGATTAATAAATCTTTGAATATTTTTTATCGACACATGTTCATTAAAAGACCATCCCCCATTTTGTATATCATAACACATACCTTCAGGTTCATTAAAAATTTCCCAGGCTATAATTCCAGGATGATCTTTTAAAGAACTTACAATTGGTAGCAATGCATTATTTATATATGAATCTTTAATAGAATCAACGGTTAATAAGAGTTTATTTCTGGCAACAAGTTCTTCACCATGTTTTTTTCTAAGCATATCGAACGACCATAAACACAAAATTAAACCAATATCATTTTCATATGCCATATCCAGTATTTTTTTCAAATCTTCAATAGTACCATCACCAGGACTTACTACAATGTTATCTTTATATTTGGGTGAACTCCGACCATCACAATGAACCCATATTCTTGCACAATTTGCCCCTAATTTATGAAGATCTTTAAAAATTTTATTAAATTTTGCATAATTAGTTTTACCAGGTCCGAAATCTCTTCCAAAATCAACCCATGCCAAATTTATGCCATTTAAAAAAATTTTTTTACCATTATATTCTATTCTATTCAAATTATCGGATAAATTGTAGCTACTAAAAATTATACAACATGAACATAATAAAATTATTAATGCCAATTTTTTCATATTTAATAAATTTTTATTTAAACTAATTTACGTTAATTTTTTAACTTTTCAAGCTTATTATAATGATCTTTTATAACATTTAAGGTTGATATATCATTATCGTATACCGAATTTAGTCCCTTTGTCTCTTGAGGTGGATCACCTGTATAATCATTTTGATTTAAAGGTCTTCCTTCTCCTGCCCATGTCCATATGTTTGAACCACAAAAACCTTTGTTATTTAATATATATTCTTCTATTTTAAGAAATACAGATTTAAAAAATTTATCTCTAACTGTAGTGATACTATTTGGAGAAAATGTACAACTATCTCTATCAATTCCAAATTCTTCCAAAACCAGTGGTTTTTGTAATTTTTCAGATATGTTTATATGAAAATCTAAATACTTACTAGTATTGGCATATAAACTGTCAAATTTTTCAATAGTAAGACAACCATTAAACCATCGCCAATTTCGTGGCCATAAGTGCACAGTAATATAATCAATAAATGGTATAGAATTTAATTTTACAACCATTGAACTATCCCATAAACATCCTGCTAAACCTTCATTACCTGTTGAAATAAGATGATTTTTATCAATTGAACGAATATATTTTGCACTTTTTTCAATCCAATCTATAAATACTTTTTGTTTTGTACTATCTTTAAGACTTTCTGGATGAGGTCGGGGTTCATTTGCAAGTTGCCACGACATAATACAAGGATCATCTTTATAAACAATCTTACTGTATTTATTGTATCTATTTAAAAGGTTATATATATATTTTTGAAACAATTCGTTAGCTTTCTTATTACTATAAAACTCTGCAGAATATTTCATAAATTCGTAGTAATTATTATTAAGATCAGGATCAACAATATAGCCATTTAAAGTCCAACTATTATATTGCGACATACCTCCTGTCCATTGCCAGTAATTATTAAGCACAAGTACTGCTTTCATATTTCTTTTATTCATTTCATACAATAAAAAATCTAAACCATCAAGCAATTTTTCATTGTATACACCAGGGAATTCTTGATAAGTAGGTTTTAAAGATTTTATCATTGAACTATTTTCACACGAAGCCATTATTCTCAGATTTCTTATTCCATAAGAATACATCAAATCAAGCTCTCTTATCAATCTTTTTCTACCATCAGATACGTAATCGGCTGCTAAATATGGACCTTGCCAATAATTAAATCCAATATAATAATATTCGCAACTATCAATATAAAATTTATTATTATTTATAATAACAAATTTTTCATTTGAAAATAAATTAACCTTTATAATAAAACAAAATAAAATAATAAATAACTTTTTCATTATTAATACCAATTTTTGATATGATTTTAATATATAATTTATTTAAATCTTTTAATATAAATTTTGTAATTCTTTTCTATAAAAATTGTAACATTTGTTAAATATTTGTATTAATTAAAATTATTTTTTTTTGAAAGAAAAATATTAAAAAACTATTTTTTAAAAAATTAAAATAAATTAGTTACTAAAATCTGATTAAAAAAATTAGTTAAAATGAAACTAATAAAGCTTTTATTTATTTTTTTACACAATATTATTATATCAACAATTATTTATTCGCAAAATTTAAGATTCCATCATCTTACCTTAGAAAATGGATTAAGTAATACACATGTTTATTGCATAGCACAAGATAAAAACGGTTATATATGGATAGGCACTCAAGATGGTTTAAATAAATTTGATGGTTATAACTTTAAATATTATTATAATATACCATATGATACAACAACAATCAACGATAACACTGTTTTTTCTATATTACCTGAAAATGACACTCTAATGTGGGTTGGCACTTTCAGAGGTTTAAACAAATTTAATCCATCAACCAACAAATTTAAATCGATATCATTTGGTATTTATGGAACGTCTTATATGATATCACCAATAAAAGACATTAAAAAAGACAAAAACGGCAATTTGTGGTTAGCAACGACAGGTGAAGGAATTGTAAAATATAATCCAATAAAAAATACATATAAAGAATTTCCAATAAATAAAGAAAGTTTAAAACCTGAACTTACAAGATATTCGTGCTTATTAATTGATGAAAACAATAAAATATGGGCAGGTACTGATGGAGCTGGGATAATTATACTTGATACGCTATCAGGAAATATTAAGCAATTAATTGATAAAAATGATCTAAATTCGTTACAAGGCAATGAAAATATTCTATTTATATACAAAGACAAGAATAAAATCTGGATAGGAACAAGAGAAAGAGGATTATTTCTCTATAATACTGAAACAAGTAAATTTAAAAGATATTATTTTAATCATAATGATGATTTTAGCATTGGTGGAAATGAAGTATATTGTTGTTTAAAAGATACTAAAGGAAACTTATGGTTTGGAGTTAATGATGGAGGATTAAATCTTTTTAAACCAGAAACAGAGAAATTCATAAGGATATGGCATAAGCCTGGTAATAAATATGGTTTGCTTAATAATAAAATTAGACTACTATTTGAAGACAATCAAAAAAATTTTTGGATTTTATCATATCAAAAAGACTTCAATATTTATCATGATTACCATAATTTTTTTAAATATTACGATCCTTCAGCAGACAACTTCAATGAAACAAAGGTTGTTATTTCTATTGCAATGGATCATCAAAAAAATTTGTGGGTGGGCACTGATGGAGGTGGTTTAAAATACATCGATCGACAAAAAAATAAAATTTTAACTTATCACCCCGATTTAAATAATTTACCTGATAAGGTTATAATGACAATTTTCATTAACGATGACAAAAAGTTATGGTTAGGTACTTACACAAATGGGCTTGTCTATTTTGACCCGCAAAACAATAAATACAAAATTTTCAAAAACAACCCAGCAGATAAGTGGTCATTATCAAACAATTATGTTACACACATCATCAAAGATCACAATAATAACCTTTGGATAGCGACAAATGGCGGCGGATTAAATCTTATGAAGAAAAATGAAATAGGAAAATTTATTCATTTTACTCAAGAGAACAATCCATATGGCAATACATATATAATTAACAATTGGATAAATTGTCTTATGGAAGACAAAAAAGGTAGAATCTTTATTGGAACATACATGGGTTTTTCTATTCTAAATCCAGAAACTTTTATAATAAAAAATTATCAACGAAAAAACACAAACAAAAATGAGTTAAGTCATAATACCGTTTATTCAATTTTTCAGGATTCAAAAAACAGAATATGGTTAGGCACGCAAAATGGCTTTAACTTGTTTGATGAAAAAAATAATTCATTCATTTCTTTTACAATTGACGACGGTTTACCCAACAATGTTATTAACAAAATACTTGAAGATGAATATGGTAACTTATGGATAAGTACAAATAAAGGTTTATCATGTTTTATCCCTGACAAAAAGATTTTTAAAAATTATTTTAGCACTGATGGGCTACAAAGCGATGAATTTTTTCGAAATTGTGGTTTTAAAGGATTCAACAATGAATTATTTTTTGGAGGTATTAATGGAATAACATCTTTTTCTCCTGATGAAAAAATTTTAAACTACGACATACCAGAGGTGATAATAACAGATTTTAAAATTTTTAACAAAAATATAAATCCATTAAAAGTCAACTTTAAAAATATTAGTTATGTTGATACTATCAACTTAACACATAAAGATAAAAGTTTTTCGATTGAGTTTTCTGCTATTCATTATACTGCTCCCGAAAAAATTTTATACAAGTACAAACTAGAAGGTTTTGATAAGAATTGGAATACAATTGGTTCAAAATATCGATATGTAACTTATACAAACCTTAAACCTGGAATATACAAATTTCACATAAAAGCCTCAAGTATTGACGGAATATGGTCAAATAAATATAAAACCTTAACGATTGTAATAAAACCATCGATATGGCAAACCAATGTTGCTAAACTTATTTATATATTAACAATAATTTTTTTATCATATGCTATATATTATTTTACAAAACATAGAATTAAAGAAAAACATAAATATGAATTTGAAGTATTAAAAAGAGAAAAAATTAACGAATTAAATCAAGAAAAAATAAGATTTTTCACTAATATATCACATGAAATAAGAACTCCATTAACATTGATTATAAGTCCCCTTGAACAATTACTAAAAAATAAAGATATAAATAAAGAAATTTACAATAAACTTGAAATAATTAACAGGAATGCCAAAAGAATTTTTAGATTGATAAATCAATTACTTGATTTAAGAAAAATAGAAAGTGGTAAAATGAACTTAAAAGTTGAATATAACGATATTATAAAGTTTATTAGAGAAATTGTTATTTTATTTGAAGAATATGCACGTGAAAAAAATATAAATTTATATTTTGATAGTGATAATCATACTTATTATACATGGTTCGATGTTGATAAACTTGATAAAATTATCTTCAATATATTATCAAATGCTTTTAAATATACTAATAGCAAAGGTACAATTGAAGTAACAATAAAAAGAAAAATATTAAAAGATAAAGAAAACAACGAAAAACCTTTTGTTGAAATTGCAATTAGTGATACAGGATCAGGTATTTCAAAAGAACATCTTGAAAAAATATTCGATAAATTTTATCAAGTTACAAATTCTACATACAAAAATTATGGCACTGGTTTAGGACTAGCAATCACAAAAAATCTTATTGAAATTCATAAAGGTATAATAAATGTTGAATCCATACCTAATCAAGGTACCACATTTAAAATTTATTTACCCGATGATGAAAATGTATATACTGAAGAAGAAAAAATTAAAAATACCTCTTCCAATTCTAAAATTAAGTTTTACAGGCATAAAACAGAAATAGATATTGAATCAAATTCAAAAATTGACATTAATAATGAAAGAAAAAACAAAGAAACAATAATTATTGTTGAAGATGATCTGGATTTAAGAAATTATTTGACAATAGAATTAAATAATTACTATAATGTAATAACAAACTATTTGGGAAATGAAGCATATGAAAAAATTTTAGAAATTTTACCAGAACTTGTATTAATTGATTTAATGATTCCTGAAATAAATGGAATTGATTTGTGTAAATTAATAAAAACTAACATTTTAAGCAGTCATATCCCAGTAATAATAATTACTGCAAGGGCTGAACAAGAAAATTATATTGAAAGTATTAAATCAGGTGCCGATTTATATATTACTAAACCATTCGACATAGATATATTAAAACTTCATATTAAGCAACTTATTGATAACAGAAAAAAATTAAAAGAAAAATTCAGTGCATATTTATACAATTCAAGCGAAACAGGAAAGATGCCATCAATAGAAGACAAATTCATCGAAAAAGTAACTTCAATAATAATAAATAGAATTTCTGAATCAGATTTAAGTGTAGAAAGCTTGAGTAAAGAAATTGGGGTAAGCAGAGGTCATTTACATAGAAAATTAAAAACATTAACAGGATTTGGGCCAAATGAATATATAAGAATGATAAGATTAAAAGAAGCAACCAAATTACTTAAAACAGATAAATACAATATTTCTGAAATTGCATATATGGAGGGTTTTAACAATCCTGCATATTTTACAAAATGTTTTAAAGATTTTTATAAGATCTCACCATCAGAATTTTTAGAAAATTTAGATAAAAAAAATATTTTATAAATTCATAAAATTTATAAAAAGAAAGATAAATAAATATAACTTATTTGTTCAAAAATATTCAAAAATTTTCATCATCTCATAATAATACTTATTTATAGTATTTTATCTGTTTTAAATATTTTTTACCAGATCTTCAATTTTAGAAATTGCTTTTTGTATACCATTAATATTTTTACCACCAGCAGTAGCAAAAAATGGTTGTCCTCCTCCATCACCATCTATTTCTTTTGCTAGTTCTTTAATTATTAAATTAGCATTTAAATTTTTTTCATTTATAAGATTTTCTGAGATGTATAATGAAATATAAGGTTTATTCTCAATTACAGAAGCCAAAAATACGATTAAATGGGTATCTAAGTTCTTCAATTCGAAAGTGATGTTGCGCATAGAATGGATAGATGGAACATCAATAATAGAAGCAATAAAGGCTATACCATTAAATTTAACCATTTTTTGTATCAATTCATTTTTAACAACCTGTAATTTCTGTCTTTTATAAATCTCTATTTCTTTCTCCAAATTTTCTTTTTCATTAACAACTTTTTCAAGAGCAACTATAAGGTCTTTAGGGTTCTTTAATATATTCGAGATTTTTTTCAATAGATCTTCCTTCGCATAAACATAATTTTCAGCCTGACGACCAGTAATAGCCTCTATTCTTCTTATTCCTGCAGCAATTGAACTTTCTGAGACTATTTTAAAAAATCCAATTTGTCCAGTATAATCAACATGAGTACCACCACACAATTCTATTGACTCGCCAAATTGAACAACTCTAACCAATTCACTATATTTTTCACCAAACAAAGCCATCGCTCCCATCATTTTAGCATCATCAATTGACATATATTTTATTTTTGAGGGTAAATTTGAACGTATTAAACTATTAACCTCTTTTTCTATCATCCTAATTTCTTCGTCAGTCAATCTACTGAAATGTGAAAAATCAAATCTTAAATAATCTGAACATACAAGTGATCCTTTTTGTTCAACATGTTTTCCAAGAATTTTTCGTAAAGCAAAATGTAATAAATGAGTAGCTGAATGGTTGCATGCTATATCTACCCTAAGTCCTTGATTAACTTTTGCCAAAAATTTAACATTTAGCTTTTCAGGTAGTTTGTTGGCAATATGTATAATAAGATTATTTTCTTTAATTGTATTAATAATTTCAATTGTTTCAGATTCAGACTGTATCGTTCCTCTATCTCCTACTTGCCCACCACTTTCGGCATAAAAAGGTGTTTTATCAAAAACAAGATGATAATACTCTTTACTTTTTTGTTTGACTTTTCTATATTTAATAATTCTTATTTCTGCAATCAATGTATCATATCCTATAAACTCTGTTTCTGATTCAAATTCATTCATAATATTAACCCAATCACTGGTTTCTATATTTGCTGCATTCCTTGATCTTTGTTTTTGTTTATTCATCTCCTCTTCAAACTCTTTTTCGTCAGCAACCAAGTTGTTCTCCCTCAAAATAAGAGATGTAAGATCAAAGGGAAAACCATAAGTATCATAAAGTTCAAAAATATCTTTACCCGAAACAATCTCATTATTACTATTTTTTGCATTTTCAATTATTTTATCCAATATTTTCATTCCATTATCAAGAGTTTTCAAAAATGACAATTCTTCTTCGTGTATCACTTTTTGAATAATATTTTTTTGAGCTTGTAATTCAGGATATTGTTCTCCCATTACTTCTATTAATGAGGGTAATAACATAAACAAAATAGGTTCATTACAATTTAAAAATGAATAATAATAACGTACAGCCCGACGAAGAATTCGACGTATAACATAACCAGCTTTAACGTTAGATGGTAATTGTCCATCAGCAATAGCAAAAGAAATTGCACGAATATGGTCGGCAATTACTCTCATTGCAATATCAACTTTCTCATTTTCTTTATATTTTAATCCTGTTATTTCTTCTATTGACTTTATAATAGGCTGAAACAAATCTGTATCATAATTTGATTTTTTTCCTTGAAGTACCATACACAATCTTTCCAGTCCCATACCTGTATCTATGTGCTTCTGGGGTAATAGTTGTAAAGTACCATCACTTTTTCTATTGAATTGTATAAATACAAGGTTCCAGATTTCAATAACCATTGGATGTCCTATATTAATAAGTTTAGCACCATCAAGTTGTTTTCTTTCTTCATCGTCTCTAATGTCAATATGTATTTCAGAACATGGACCACAAGGACCCGTATCGCCCATTTCCCAGAAATTATCTTTTTTAGAAAATGTCAATATTCTATTTTCTGGTAACAAATTTTTCCATATTTCAAAAGCTTCATAATCTTTTTCAAGTCCATCTTCAGTACTACCACCAAATATTGTAACATATAATCTATCTGGATCTATTTTATAAATTTTTGTAAGTAACTCCCATGCCCACTCGATTGCTTCTTTTTTAAAATAATCACCAAACGACCAATTGCCAAGCATTTCAAACATAGTATGATGATATGTATCGACTCCAACTTCTTCAAGATCATTATGTTTGCCCGATACTCTAAGGCATTTTTGAGAATTAGCAACTCGAGGATATTTAATTGGGCTATTCCCAAGGAATATATCTTTAAATTGATTCATTCCTGCATTTGTAAACATTAAAGTTGGATCATCTTTAACAACAATAGGTGCCGATGGAACTACTACATGATTTTTACTTTTAAAAAAATCAAGAAATTTTTGTCTTATTTCTTTTGAAGTCATAATTCCCATAAATTTTAATTAAATAATTTTTGAAATGCATTAACAATTTTTATTTTGCAAAAATAAATTTTTTAAAATAGTTTTGAGATGTTAATTTTATAATAAACATAGAATTGTTAATAACAAGTTGATTATAAAGTTATTTTATATAAAAATTTTTGTATTTTTAACAAAAAAATTTATTTTTAAAAACAAACTTTAAAAATTATTCGTAATATTATCGAATAAATTTTTAATTATAGTAAAAAAACAATTTGATATGTCAAAAAAATTTAAGTATAGATTTTATCCTGAGACATTAACATATTATATTATAAGGCTTACATGGTGGCAAAAATTACTTAAATTTCTTTTATTCTTTTTGGCAAGTATTTTTGTATCGATTATTTATTATTTTGTTTTCTCATCATTTTTCGATTTACCCAAAGAAAAAGTTTTAAAACGTGAAAATGCAGAATTATATACTGTAATTTCAAACTTAAATGAAAAAGTTGAAAAGATGGAAAAGATTGTATATAATTTGCAAGAGAGAGATGATAATTTATACCGGACAGTTTTTGGGGCAGATCCAATTGACAAGAATATTCGTCTGGGAGGAATTGGAGGAGTTGATAGATACAACAATATAAAAAATGTACAATACAAAGAAGTTATCATTTCTACAGCGAATAGAATAGATAAACTAATGGGTAAAATTTATATTCAATCAAAATCTTATGAAGAGCTAATGGATTTAGCTAAAAGATATTCTGAGCGACTTAGATGTATTCCAGCCATACAACCAATATCAAACAAAGATTTGAAATATACTGCATCAGGTTTTGGTTATCGTATTCATCCTGTATATAAGATTGTTAAATTTCATGAAGGAATGGATTTTGTTGCACCTATTGGAACTGAAGTTTATGCAACAGGAGATGGCGTAGTTGAAGAATTAGAAAGTTCTATGCGTGGCTATGGAAATAAAATTGTTATAGATCATGGATTTGGTTATAAAACTCTTTATGCTCATTTAAATGGATTCAATGTAAAACTTGGTCAAAAAGTTAAAAGAGGAGATTTAATTGGTTGGGTTGGTAATTCAGGTTTGTCAACAGCACCTCATCTTCATTATGAAGTACATTATAAGGGTAAAAAAGTAAATCCTATTAATTATTTCTTCGAGGATCTTACAGCTGATGAATATGACAAAATGATCCAAATTTCCCAAAACTTTGGTCAAACATTAGATTAATTTTAAAGAAATTATTAAAATTTAGTTATATTTAAAATAATTTTTTAAAAAAATAATAATTTTTTACATTTATAAAGTTATATTTTCTATTATGCCTTATAAAGAAGACAGAAAAATTGAAAAATTATATTATTCAATAGGTGAGGTATCAAAATTATTAAATGTAAATCCTTCTTTAATAAGATTTTGGGAAAAAGAATTTGGCAATCTCATTAATCCAAAAAAAAACAAAAAGGGCAATAGATTTTTTACCAAAAAAGACATTGAAACTCTTCAATTAATTTATCATCTAGTAAAAGAAAGAGGAATGACACTTAATGGTGCAAAAAATTACCTAAAAGAAAAGAAAAATGAAATAAATTCTAACTTTGAAATTATTAAAACATTAAAAGAAATAAAAGAACTATTATTAGAAATACATGATCTTTTATAAAAATTTATTTTTATGACCGTTAGTGAATTTTGTTCTTTTTTTGAAAATTATTTTCCACTTGAATTTCAGGAAGATTACGATAATTCGGGTTTACAATTAGGAAAATCAAATACCGAAATTAAAGGAATTCTAATAACTCTTGATGTTACAGAAGATATAATTGATGAAGCTATTGATTATGGCGATAATTTTATTTTATCGCATCATCCATTAATTTTCAATGAATTAAAAAAAATAATTGATGCAAACCACATTGAAAAAATTATTATAAAAGCCATTGAAAACCAAATAGCAATATATTCTGCACATACAAATATTGATAATAATTTTAATGGTATAAATCATTATATATCAAAATTACTGAAACTAAGCAATGCACGGGTATTATTACCTGCAAGTAATTATTTATTCAAACTAACAACATATGTTCCTGAATCACATATTAATGAAGTAAGAAAAGCTATTTTTGAAGCTGGTGCTGGTTATATTGATAATTACGATATGTGTAGTTTCAATTCACAAGGAATAGGAACATTTAGGCCATTAAAAAACACTAAACCATTTATTGGTGAAATAGAGCAAATAAATTACGTAAATGAAATTAAAATAGAAACCATAGTTCCCAAATATTTACTTAAAAAGGTAATTAATGCACTTATACAATCTCATCCATACGAAGAAGTCGCATACGATATTTACCCATTGCTAAATAAATATTCTAAAGTTGGCAGTGGAATTATTGCTGAATTGAACAATGAAATAGATATTTTTGACTTTTTTCAGCGCATAAAAAAAACATTTGACATTAAGCAAATCAGACATTCAAAAATCATCAAAAACAATATCAAAAAAATAGCAATATGTGCAGGAAGCGGAGCATTCTTAATAAAAGAAGCAATAAGAAAAAAAGCCGATATATTTATCACAGGAGAAATAAAATATCATCAATACTTTGACGCAGAAGATAAAATAATTATTATAGAAATTGGACATTATGAAAGTGAAAAATTAATAAAAAATTTTTTTTATGATTTTCTTAATGAAAAAATAACTAAATTTGCAATCCATAAATCAAAAATAGATACTAATCCTATTAAATATTATTAGAATATGGCACAGGAAACAAAAGAAAAAGTTTTACAACAACAAGAAACACAAGAAGTATCTGTTGAAGAAAAATTAAGAGCATTATATAAATTGCAACTTGTTAATTCTGAAATTGACAAAATACGTACTTTAAGGGGAGAATTACCTCTTGAAGTTCAAGATTTAGAGGATGAAATTGCAGGACTTGAAACAAGAATTAAGAAATTAAATGAAGAAATAAAAAATCTCGAATCAGATATTTCTAAAAAAAAGAATGAAATTATAGATGCTCAAAACTTAATAAAAAAATATGAAGAGCAATTAAAAAATGTTAGAAACAACAGAGAATATGAAACTTTAAGTAAAGAAATAGAATTTCAAAAACTTGAAATCGAGTTTAAAGAAAAAAAGATAAAAGAAAACACTGCCCAAATAGCCGAAAAGAAGAGTATTATTGAAGAATCAACAAAAAAACTCGAAGAAAAAAATAAAGATCTACAAATAAAAAAAGCCGAACTTCAAGAAATTATAGCTGAAACAGAAAAAGAAGAACAAGAACTTTTAAATAAAAGAAAAGAACTTGAAAATTTTATTGAAGAAAGATTGCTTGCAGCTTATAAAAGAATAAGAAAAAATGCACGTAATGGCCTTGCAGTTGTTACAGTTGAAAGAGATGCATGTGGTGGATGTTTCAACAAAATACCCCCACAGCGACAACTTGATATCAAATCAAGAAAAAAGATAATAGTTTGTGAATACTGTGGCAGAATACTTGTAGATGCAGATATTTTGAATATCGAAAATAAACAGAAAAAATAATTAAAACAAATAAAATTTAACAAAACCCTCTCTCTTATAAATAATAAGAAGAGGGTTTTTTAGTTTTAACTTTTTTTATTTTTCTACCTCACAAAAGCAAAATAGTATAATATATCATAATTAAAATATTAAAAATCAAACTTCACTCCCATAACCACTACCAAGAATATAATCTTGTAAATTTTTAATTGTTATGTTCTGCTGATGAATAATAGAATTAACCACATCACCTATAGAGATAATTCCAACAATTTTATTTCTATCGATAACTGGCAAATGACGAACTTTGCGCTGAGTCATTAATGCCATGCACTCATTTAATGTTGTTTCAGGAGATACAACAAATATTTCAGTTGTCATCAAATCCAATACTTTAGTACCTTTTATACAAAAGTCCTGATTTATAGCCTTTCTTGCAAAATCTCGTTCAGAAAACATTCCAACAAGCTTACCATTTTCAATTACCATTAGAGCGCCAATATTCTTTATAGCCATTAATTGTAAGGCTTCAAGAATAGAGTTTTCAGGGCTAACATACCAGTAGTCGTGCCCTTTTTTATTTAAAATATCCTTTACAGTTATCATATTCAATTAAATTTAAATTAAATTAATTAAAATCTAGATTCTAAAATTCTTTTTATAATTGGGGGTGTAATATTTTCTCTTTCTCCCAGCAATTGATTGCGTTGTTCAAATCGTTTAACAATTTTATCAATTACTGATTTGTCTATATTATATTCAGAAAGTCTTGTTTTTATACCTAATGATCTAAAAAAAGTTTCTGTCAGTTCAATTATTAGATCAATATTTTCTTCTTTTGGATTAATTAAGCCCCATACATTTTTACCATATTGCAACAATTTTTCTTTTTTATCATTTCTCATTACACTCATAACACCAGGCAAAACTATGGCCAATGTTTGACCATGATCGATACCACATAGGGCAGTAATTTCATGGCCAATATTATGAGTACTCCAATCCTCAGGTACCCCAGTACATATTAATCCATTAAGTGCCATTGTAGTACTCCACATAAAATTTGCCATATATTCGTAATTTTTCTTGTCTTTTAAAACTTTCGGACCAATATCTATTAATGTTTTAAGAATTGTTTCTGAATATCCATCTTGAATATAAGCATTAACAGGATATGTAAGATATTGTTCCATGACATGTACAAAAGCATCAACAATTCCATTACTAATTTGTATATCAGGCAAAGAATAACATGCTTCTGGGTCTAATATTGAAAATACAGGCATTACATGAGGAGAACCAAATGCCAATTTTTCTTTAGTTGTTTCTTTAGAAATAACAGCATTTCCATTCATTTCTGTTCCTGTTGCAGGCAATGTTAAAATGTCTCCAAGAGGAATTGCCCTTTCAACAGCAACTTCACCAGTTAATATTTCCCATGGATCTTTATCAATACATGCACCAGCAGCAATGAATTTTGAACCATCAATAACCGATCCCCCTCCAACAGCAAGAATAAAATCTATGCCTTCAGTTTTTACAATTTCAATTCCTTTAATCAAATGTTCGTATAAAGGATTAGGTTGAATACCTCCAAATTCTATAAAATCAAAATTTTTCAATTGTTTAATTACTCTGTCGTATATACCATTTTTCTTAATACTACCACAACCATAAGTAAATAAAATTTTTTTAAAACCATAACTCTTTAAAATTTCACCTAATTTATCAATTTCGCCTTTTCCAAAAAAAATTTTTACTGGATTATAATATACAAAATTTTCCATAATTTTGAGTTTTATTACAAATTTAATAATTTAAAAAAAACAAAACTACTTACTATGAAAACAAAATTAATTTCAATTATTTTTATAATTATTATTTCTATATCATTAAACAATTGTAATGCTCAAAAAGAAGCTGCACAACGACGAAATCTTATGTTACCTAAAAAAGATGAACTACCCAAAAATTACAAAAAATATGATTTAAAAGAAACCAGAAAATCTTATAAAGTTAAAAAAGGCAAAGTAAAAAAAACAAAAAAGAAAATTGCAAAAATCGAATATTATTCTAACAAAATTATTATCAGCGTTTAAAAAAATTATTTTGTGTTTTAATCTTTTATCTTTTAAATTTGCAAACATCGAATCAAAATAAAACAAACTATTATGCAAATTTATTCAAAAATAGTTGCTACGGGTAGTTTTATACCTGAACGAAAAGTAAGTAACAACTATTTTCTTAATTATATCTTTTATGATCAAAATGGTAATCTAATTGATGACACAACCGAAAACATAATAAAAAAATTTTATGATATTACAAATATCGAGGAACGAAGGTATGCATTACCTGAACAACAAACATCTGATTTAGCTTATTTAGCTGCTAAAGATGCTTTAGAAAGTTCGGGAATAGATAAAGAAACACTTGATTATATAATAGTAGCACATAACTTTGGGGACATATCTATCGAAAATCCACAAATAAATATTTTACCTACTATTGCTTGTAAAGTTAAGGAAAAACTAAAAATTAAGAATCCCAATACTATTGCTTACGACATATTATTTGGTTGCCCAGGCTGGTTACAAGGTTTAATACAAGCAAATTATTACATCAAATCAGGTGATGCTAAAAGAGTAATGATTATAGGTGCAGATACACTTTCAAGAGTTAGCGATGTACATGATCGAGATAGTATGATATATGCTGATGGCGCAGGAGCTACAATACTAGAAGCAATAGAATCGAACGAACCAACAGGAATATTATCACATAAAACAAGAACTGATGCAATAGAACATGCATACAATTTATGGTTAGGACCAACATATAACCCCGAAAAGCAAAATGATAAAAGACTTTATATAAAGATGAATGGACATAAAATTTATGAATATGCATTAACATACGTACCCGAAGTTGTTAAACAATGTATAGATGAAGCCAAAATCGAGCCATTAAATATTAAAAAAATTCTTATACACCAGGCAAATGCCAAAATGGATATAGCTATTCTTAAAAGAATACTTAAAGCTTATAAATTAAAAGTAGATGAAGAAAAAATGATGCCTTTAACTATTGGTTTTTTAGGCAATTCATCTACCGCAACAATTCCGACAATGCTAGATCTAATTTTTAAGAATAAACTTAAGAATCATCATGTTAGTTCTGGAGATCATATAGTATTTGCATCTGTTGGTGCAGGTATGCATATTAATGCTATAGTTTACAAAATTCCTTAATTTTTAAATTATAATACATCCAATGAACAATTTAACTGTTTCGGTATTTGGATATGGTCGCTTTGGTAAATTATGGAGTAAAATCCTTTCTGAAGATTTTCACGTCAAAGTTTATTCACGAAGAGGACTTAAACCAGAAGAAGTTGATAAAAACATTGAAATTGTAAATCTTGAGAATTTATATGATTGCGATGCTCTATTTTATTGTGTAGCAATATCTTCATTTGAAGAAGTATTAAAAGAAAATTCAAAATTTCATAAAAAAGGTTGTGTATATTTCGATACCTGTTCTGTAAAAATTGAACCTGTAAAATGGATGAAAAATTACATTACTAACGAGTGTGAAATAATAGCTACACATCCAATGTTTGGACCCGACTCTTATTATAATTCTCCTGAACCATTACCAATAGTAATGCATAATGTAAGTGCACAAAACGATAATTTTGAATTTTGGAAAAAATACTTTATTACAAAAAATCTAAGAGTAGAAATCATGACCCCCGAAGAGCATGATAAAACTGTTGCTTACTCACAAGGTATTACACACTATATTGGAAGAGTCCTTGCCGATTTAAACTTAAAACCCACTAAAATAGATACTTTAGGTTATAAAAAATTATTAGAAATAATAAATCAAACTTGTAATGATAGCTGGGAACTTTTTTGTGACTTACAACATTATAACCCTTATACAAAAAACATGCGTGAGGATTTATTTATATCAATAAAAAAAATATACAAAGTACTCGAAAATCATAATAAAACAAGAAACAAAAAAACAGGATTATTTTGATAATCCTGTTTTTTTATTTTATTTTCAAGTTTTCATCGCACCGCAGACATTAATAACCTGACCACTTACATATGATGATAAATCGGATGCTAGGAACAAGGCAACATTAGCCACTTCTTCAGGTGTACCTCCTCTACCCAAAGGTATTTGTGCCTCCCATTGTTTTTTGACCTCTTCAGGTAGTTTATTTGTCATTTCAGTAATTATAAATCCTGGCGCTAATGCATTACATCTTATATTTCGTGCCCCTAATTCTCTTGCTACCGACTTAGTAAAGCCTATTATCCCAGCTTTTGATGCTGCATAATTTACTTGCCCAGCATTACCCGAAACACCAACAACAGAACTTAAATTTATTATTGATCCATATCTATTTTTCATCATAACTTTTAAAACAGCTTTTGTAAAATTAAAAACAGACTTTAAATTTACATTTATTACCTTATCCCACTGCTCTTCAGTCATTCTTATAAGCAGTGTATCCATTGTTATACCTGCATTATTAACAAGAATTTCTACATTACCAAAATCAGATATTATTTGATCGACTATTTGCTGAGTTTGTTCAAAATTACTAGCATCCGAAATATACCCTTTTCCTTTTACATTAAGTTCTTTTAATCGTTGTTCTAAGCTTTTAAAATCATCATTTTCAACAATATCAGTAAAGGCAATATTAGCACCTTCTTCAGCAAATTTTAAAGCTATTGCTCTGCCAATACCTCTGGCAGCACCTGTAACAATTGCAGTTTTTCCTTCTAATAATTTCATTTGTCTAAAATTTTTGGTATTATCAAACACAAAAGTATTATTTTAATAATTAAATTCAAAAATTATTTATAATCATCATAAAATAAAAAATTTTGTTAAAAAAATTCTTGAACAACCTTAGCTCTTTAATTATTTTTCTTTAATTTTCTATTAAAAATCACTAACTTTAGTTTCAATTCAATTTATCAAACCTGAAATATAAAACCATCTGCAAATAATCTGAAAATAAAGGATAAAAAACTTTGAGATCAATATAATAAAACATAATATCCTATATATTATATTCTAAACTTTCATACGGATTACAATATTAATAATTAGACAAAATTAGACTTCTAATTATAAATATTCATAATTCTAACATTCATAATTGAATTATTTTAGACATGTATATTAAATACATAAACAGCATCTTCATAAATCATACCCCTCAAATTAAAATTTTTCAATTTTATTATTTTCTAAAAAATAAACTTCAGGTATACAATTAAATCAAACAAAGTAAACTTCTAAATCTAAATAAAAACACAGAAATTCATAACTTTAAAAAATATATTTTACCTATATTAATTATTTGCAAAATTATTAGTGCACCAAGACGCTTTAAATATCCTTAATTATAGACATTAAAAGATATTGTAAACTATCAAAATTTAAACTTTTAAAAATTTTTAAAATGCAATTTTATATGAGCAATTTTGAAAATACATGGTATAGTTACATTAATTTTTCTATAAGGAAATTCTAAATTAAAACTGATTATTAATGTCGTAAAGTTAAAATCGTAAATTTTTTGTTGTGAATCAACTTTAAAAAACTATTAACATTAAATAAATAATTTTAAAATATTTCTTTTTAATTATAAGATATTTACTTATAATTTTTTAAGTCTTAAAAATTGACAAAATACTATATAAAAAAATTATTCTTTCAAACTTATTGATTGCCCAAATCATAAAAACCATCCTTTAGCTACAAAATATCTACAGCATTTAAAAAGTTAAAAAAGATATTAGTATGATTTTGAAATTTTTCCTTAAAAAGAGATATTTTTTTATCTAATTTTTAAAAATTGTGATATTTTTTTTGTTACTTTGTATAATATAACTTAATTAATTTATTGAAATTTTTTTATTATGTTAACAGTAGAAAAAAATCGCGTTGTTTCATTAATTTATGAACTACGCACTGAAAGTTTTGATGGAGAAATTGTTGAAACAGTTGATGAATCAAATCCTCTTGTTTTTCTCTTTGGTAGAGGAAATCTTTTACCAAAATTTGAAGAACAGATCAAAGGATTGAAAAAAGGAGACTCTTTTAATTTCAGCATTCCATGTGAGGATGCATATGGCGAAATTGATGAAGAAGCAGTAATTGATCTTCCAATTTCTATATTTGAAATTGATGGTGAAATAGATGAAGATCTTTTACAACCAGGTAATGTTATACCAATGCAAGACGAAGCAGGTAATAGAATTGATGGAATGGTGCTTGAAGTCAGTGATTCACGAGTTACAATGGATTTTAATCATCCTTTAGCAGGTGCTGATCTTTATTTCAGTGGTAAAATTACGGATGTTAGAGAAGCTACAGAAGAAGAAATTATTCATGGACATGCTCATGCATAAAAACTTATTACAACTTTAGAAATTTGTAGTTTCTTTTTAATTATATCCGGAAGGTGAAGTTAAAGCTTCACCTTTTTTATTTTATGTCTTTTGGAGGATCAAGTTTCACATATTCTCTTCTTGCTGTTATAAAGTAATAAATATATAAAACATATAAAACAATAGAGATAAAAATAGCAAAAAAATCAGTTAATAAAATTTTGTAGCCAACTATATTTAAAACTGGCATATCATCTATAGTAAAAAATAAAATAGCATTAACAATAATAATAAATAATCTCAATTCTGTAGGGCCAAATATACCATATGATATCTTAAAGTAATTTAAAAGAATACTATTAATATATGTTAATATACTTAATAAATAATAACCAATTAATAGAATTAAAATTAATGATAATGAAAAATATGGAGAAAGACCCACGCCTAAAGAAATTACAAGAGCCGATAGCGCATCTGTATTATGATCTATAAAAAATCCGTATAATGGACGTTGAATATTTCTTAATCTTGCCAATGTACCATCAAGACTATCCCCAAACCAATTTATAATCAATCCTAATGAAGCAACCCAAAAAAATATAATACTATATCCTGTTAAAAAATAACTTATTCCAGTAATTAAAGATCCCAAAAATCCTAAAATTGTTAGATGATCTGGAGTAATATTATGTGGAATTTTTGATGCTAATTTAATTAAAACTCTTTTTTCGGTTTTACTCAATATAGAATTTTGAATTCTTTGTAAATCTTTATTTTTATTTATTTCCATAAAAAAAATTTTAAAAGATATAAGTAATAAACTGATAAAATTGTAAATATTAAAAAAATATAATTTTTAAAATCTTAACCCTATTATAGTATAATCATCAACTTGAACATTATTACCCTTCCATTCATTAAATGTTTGTTCTATAATTATTTTTTGTTTTTCCATATTATATTTAGCAATATCTACGAGAAGATGCCCCAATCTTTTAGCTGTAAACTTTTTGTGATATGGACCGCCAAATTGATCAATAATTCCATCTGTACATAAATAAACAATATCATTATTGTTTAATTTAATTTCATTACGGGTAAAATACTTATCTTTTATTGATGAAGAATAATAACCTATAGGTATTTTATCTCCTTTATAAAATTCATAATTTACCTCGGTAATATAATAAATCATACCAAAAGAACTAGAAAACTGTAAAATTTGTGATTTTTGATCAAATGAGCAAATTGTAATATCGACACCATCTTCAAAGTTGTATTCGCGAGTACTTAATAAAATTTTATCCATTAAATTTTTAAATTCATTTAAATACTCATCAGTACTATTTAATTCTTTCTCAAATATATTATCAAGGACTTTAATACTAAGTAATGATAATAAGGCCCCTTTGATTTTATGTCCTGTACAATCAGCAACAGCAAAATATATTTTACCATTAAGAATTTTAACCCAATAAAAATCACCTCCTACAAGAAATTTAGGCTTATCTAATACAAGGTATTCTTTGAAAAATAGTGAAAATATATTATCTGAAGGCATTACAGCCTTTTTTATTAGATACGCATAACGTTCAAGATTTTCAGCTTTATCAACTTCTATATTTAGCTCATTAAAATATTTATGTAGATTCATATGAAAAATAAAATTTTAAAATAAAACCATAAACTAAAATGTAAAATAATATCTAAAATACATAATTTTTTAAAAATTTGAATAAAAATTTTTGTATCATAATTTTTTTTAATTTATTTTTATGTTTGAAAAAAAATAGATAGTATGAAAAAGTTGTTTTTTTTAGTATTAATTTTAATGATTGCTATAAAGGTATACAATCAAGATTCGATATTGAATAAAGCTATAGAGATTTATAATAAAGGTATTGAAGCTCGACAAATTGAACAATTTGATGATGCAATAAATTATTTTGAACAAGCTTTACAAATGACACAAGAGCTTGGAGACGAAGCAACAGAAATAAAAGAAAATTGTATAAAAATTTTACCTATTACATATTTTCAGCTTGCTGCAAAACTACTTAAAGAAAATAAAAACAAAGAAGCACTAATAAAATTTAAAGCTACATTTGAAATTGCTGACAAATATGAAAATGAAGAAATAAAAACAAAATCGTCAAAAATAATTTCTCAACTTTATTATTCAAATGCTGTTAATTCTTTTAAAAAAAATAACTATGATTCAGCACTATTTTATGCCGATGAAAGTTTAAAATACAATCCAGATAATTATAAAGCACATCAATTAAAAACAGGTATTTATAAAGAACAAAAAAATCCAGAGCAAGTTTATTATACAGCCTTAAAAACAATAGAAATTTCTAATAAAAATAATGATAAAAAAACAGCAGAAAATACAATGATTGTTGCAAGAGATTTTTTACTAAAAATTGCTCTTGAAGAAAAAAATACAGGAAATTTAGATAAAACAATTGAATATACAAAACTATCACTTAAACTCGATTCAACAAATGCCACAGCATACTATTTGTTATCACAAACATATACAACTCAAAAGAAGTGGAATGAAGTCATTAAAATTGCAAAAGAAGGGTTAAAATATGAAAAAGACATACCAGAAGAGAAAGCTAAATTTTACAATGAATTAGGAAATGCTTATCTTAACTTAGACAACAAAATTGAAGCATGTAAAGCATTTAAAAATGCAACATATGGTCCTTTTAAAGAATATGCTGAATATCAAATAAAAAATGTATTAAAATGCCAATAATTAAAAATTTTAATCTTTAAAAAAAAGACTGTCTTAATAAAAGACAGTCTTTTTTATTTATTAAAAAATATAAATAACTTTGTTGCTTATTTTAATAACACTAACATACTATGGAAAAAATAAAGAGAATTGAAATAAGAGATATTTTTAAAGAACAAATTAGTTTAAACAATTTAATAAAAGTTAATGGTTGGGTACGTACTTTCAGAAACGATATGTTCATTCAATTGTACGATGGAACGACAATAAATACATTACAAATAGTAATAGATCCATCAAAGTTTGATAATAATTTTTTAAAAAAAATAACAACAGGAGCTTGTCTTTCAATTGTAGGAAAGTTAGTTGAATCACCAGCAAAGGGTCAAAAATTTGAAGTAATAGCCGAAGAAGTGAAGATTCTTGGTGAATGCAATCCAGACGAATATCCATTACAGCCCAAAAAACATAGTATGGAATTTTTAAGGACTATAGCTCATTTACGGCCCCGTACCAATACTTTTGGTGCAATTTTTAGAATTCGACATCATTTAGCATTTGCCATACATAAGTTTTTCAACGAAAGAGGATTTTTCTATCTTCATACACCAATCATTACAGCTTCTGATTGTGAAGGAGCTGGCGAAATGTTTCAAGTTACAACCCTTGATTTACATAATATACCATATACAGAAGACGGGAAAGTCGATTATTCGAAAGATTTCTTTGGAAAACAAACTAATCTCACTGTTTCAGGACAACTCGAGGGTGAACTTGGGGCTTTAGCATTATCAAAAATATATACATTTGGCCCAACTTTTAGAGCAGAGAATTCAAATACTCCTCGTCATTTAGCTGAATTCTGGATGATAGAACCAGAAATGGCATTTTATGATATAAATGATAATATGGACTTAGCAGAAGAATTTTTAAAATATTTAATAAAATATGTTATCGACACAGATATCGACGATCTGAAATTTCTAGAAAATAATTATGAGAAAAATTTAATTGAAAAACTGCAATTTGTTTTGGATAATAATTTCGAAAGAATAACATATACCGAAGCTATAGATATTTTAAATAAATCGGGGGAAAAATTTGAATTTCCTACTTATTGGGGTTGTGACCTACAAACCGAACATGAAAGATATCTTGTAGAAAAATATTTTAGAAAACCTGTAATAGTGATAAATTATCCCAAAGAAATAAAAGCTTTTTATATGAAACAAAATGATGACGGTAAGACTGTCAGAGGTATGGATGTTTTATTTCCGAAAATTGGAGAGATAATAGGAGGATCGGAAAGAGAAGAAAATTATGATAAACTATTAAATAGAATTAAAGAATTAAATTTACCAATGAAAGATTTATGGTGGTATCTTGACACGAGAAAATTTGGTACTGCACCACATAGTGGTTTTGGCTTGGGATTTGAAAGACTTGTCTTGTTCATTACAGGAATGTCAAATATTAGAGATGTTATTCCATTCCCACGTACTCCTAAAAATGCAGAATTTTAAAAGTACGTCATTATGATTAAGCAAAAATTACAACAAAAATTATTACAAAGGCTTTCACCTCAACAAATTCAAATAATTAAGTTACTTGAAATACCAACCGTTAACCTTGAACAAAGAATAAAAAAAGAATTAGAAGAAAATCCAGCACTCGAAGAATTTAATTCTGCATCAATAAAAGATGATGAAGAAGAAGATTTTGATAATGAAGAATTAGAAGAAAATACAGAAAATAATGAACTTAATGAAAACAAAGAAGATGTAGAATTTTCACTTGAAGATTTTCTTAACGAAGAAGATCTTGAAGATGATATACCAACATACAAACTCAATATTCAAAATTATTCTAAGGATGAAAAAAGAGAAGAAATTCCTTTTTCTATTGGTTCAACTTTTCACGAATATTTGCTAAGTCAATTGGGACTAAAGGAATTATCTGAAAAACAACAAAAAATTGGTGAATATATTATTGGTAATATTGATGATGACGGATATTTACGAAGAAATATCGAAGCATTAGTTGATGATCTTGCATTTAATATTAATATCAATGCTACTCAAGAAGAAATTTTGGAAGTTCTTAAAATAGTCCAAGAATTTGATCCTCCAGGTGTTGGTGCAAGAAACCTTCAGGAATGTTTAATAATACAAATAAACCAAAAAAATAATAAAGACAATTATGTAAAAATAGCTAAAGAAATACTTGAAAAATATTTTGATGATTTTTCAAAAAAACATTATGATAAAATAAAACAAAAATTAAATATATCTGATGAAGAATTAAAAAAAGCTATTAATGAAATTCTTACATTAAACCCAAAACCTGGAAGTGCATTTACTGATCCACAAAATAAAATGTATCATCAAATTACACCCGATTTTTATCTTGAAAACATTGATAATCAATTGTATCTTACTTTGAACTCAAAAAATATGCCCGAATTAAGGATAAACCCAACATATAAAAATATTTTTGAAAAATATCAAAAACTCAAAGACAAAAATAAATCAATAAAAGAAGCTTTACAATTTATGAAACAAAAAATTGAATCAGCAGCTTTCTTTATTGATGCTATTCAACAACGTCAAAATACACTAATGACAACAATGCAAGCAATTATAGATTATCAAAAAGAGTTTTTTTTAAGCGGCGATGAGAGCAAACTAAAACCTATGATACTTAAAGATATTGCCAACAAAACAGGACTTGATATTTCGACAATATCAAGAGTTGTTAATAGTAAATATATCCAAACTCAATTTGGAATATACCCTCTAAAATATTTCTTTTCTGAAGGCATGAAAACTGATGATGGTGAAGAAGTCTCGACACACGAAATTAAAAAAGCAATTAAAGAACTTATAGAAAATGAAGATAAAAAGAAACCTTTAACAGATGAACAAATAACTAAATTTTTAAATTCAAAAGGTTATAATATTGCAAGAAGAACAGTAGCCAAGTACAGAGAACAACTAAATATACCAGTAGCTCGACTTAGAAAAAAATTATAAAATTTAAAAAATGAAAAAATTTGTCTTTAATTTTCTCTCATTAATATTCCATCCTATATTTATGCCACTATATGGAATATTATTAATAACAAATTTAAACGAACATGTATCTATAATGACAATAGAATTGAAAAAGATTTTGTTGATCAATACTTTGATTTTTACAGTACTAATACCATTATTTATATATTTTCTATTATATTTTATAGAATTTACAAAGATTTTAAAATTTGACCTTATAACAAGAAGGAAAATTCTGATTTTATTATCTTTTTTCTCATTTTACACTGCATATGTATTAATAAATAAAATAGGAATTTCAAGAATATATCCAATTTTTATTTTATCCGTTGCATATAGTAGTTTAATAATTTATCTAGTCAATAATTTTATTAAAATAAGTTTTCATGCTTGCGGAATATCAGGAATTTTGGCTCTTTTATTATTTCTTGCTATAAAACTCAAAATAGATACTCTTGCATTTATCGTAATGAATATTTTTATTATTTCATTACTATTTATATCAAGGGTTGGATTAAAAGCTCATACAACTGGTGAATATATTGCTGGAGTCATAATTGGTTTTCTATCAGTTTTTATTTTTATGAATATAATCTCTTAATCTGTCTAATTGCTTTTTATAATTAAATTCTTTGAAAATTAGATTAAAATCTTTAAAATCATAATTTTTTAAAATACTTATAGCTTTATTTATATCAAAATTATCTTGATTCATATAAGGAAAATAACCTAGATCTGATAATCTTTTTACAAGATATTCTTGTTCAGGATGGTTAGGTGTTGGTACAAGCAATGCTTTTTTATTTAATATTATTAAATCCATTATAGAAGTATAACCAGCTCTACAAATAATATACTTTGATCTTTTTATTAAATCTCTATATTGATCAAAATATACAAAATCATACATAATAATATTATCAATAATTTTTGGAATATTACTACCTTTTATACCTCTTACTATTATTGCTTCTTTTTTGTTTTCCATGAGTTGTGAAATTACTATTTTTTCAAAAATTGTTCGATGCATTTCAGGGCCTGAAATCATTATTAACAGATCAATATCTTGTTTATTTTCTTCAAAATCATTATTATAGCAATCAAATTGACTTAATAAACCAACATATTTTATGTTAATTTTTTTGAAAAATTCATGATAAGAATAATCACCAGTTAGATTTATATTAATATCGTGCATATCAGGTATCCAACATTCATCAAAATTTTTTAGATATTTTTTTATAAAACTTCTTAATATAGGTGAAAATATTTTTAAAAAACCATTTAATTTAATATTTAATTGATGAGTTATGATAATATTATAACTCTTCGAATAATACATTCCATATCTATTATCAGAAATTATTATATCAATATTATTTTCTTTAGCAAATTTTGTTATAAAATTTTTATCGGCTTTAATAGACTTTATAAATTTAGGAATAAATAATAGTACAGAAATTAAAGTTCTTTTTTTATAAATGATATCGAACGGGGGAACCTCAACTATCTTTATATCTGGAAAAACATTTTCGTAAAAAGTTTTATTTCTATTAGCTCCTATAATAATTTCACTAGAAAAACTTTTAATGTATCTGATTATTGGAACTATCCTGGTAGCATGACCATTACCCCATTCAAGCGGTGTTATAAAAATCTTAGGCATATTAAAAAACTTTTGCATCTATACCCGATTGAATAAATTTACTGGCAATACTCAACAACTCTTCATTTTTAATTCTTTCAAGAGTTTCAATAGGCGTATGTCGTGCTATTGAATACAACATAACATATTTTGGCATTATTTCTTTCATAACCTCTATTAATTTATTTATTTCATTTTCAGTGGTATTATCAATTTTTTGACCATTAATAAATCCACGTACAAATAACGATTGAATTATTAATTGACCATTAAATTTTTTTAAATTTTTTATTAAATTTTTTAAAATAAAACCCTTAAATGGTCTGTTTAATAAAAAAATGGTTTCAACGATAGCACTATCAAGCTTTATTAATTTTAGTTCAATTTTTTTAAGTGATTCAAAAACCTTATCATTATCAAGTGTAGTTCCATTGGTCAATACAGCAACTTCAGTATTAGGCAAGTGTTTATTTTTTATTTTTATAGTTTCTTCGAGAATTTCAGGAAAATCGGGATGCAATGTTGGTTCACCATTTCCAGCAAAAGTTATTGTATCTATATGAATACTATTTTTTTTTAAATCAATAATTTTCCTTTCTAATTCCGAAATAACAAAATATTTATCTGGAATTTTCTCAGATGTTAAATCTTTTGAATCAGAAAATCCACATTCACAATATACACAATTGAAATTGCAAATCTTTTTATTATTAGGTAAAAGATTGATACCAAGTGATGTTCCTAATCGTCGGCTTTTTACAGGTCCAAAAATAGTAGAATTAAACAAAAATGTTGACATAATTATTAAAAAATTATTAAATTAATGGATTAACAAAATACAAATGTAAAAGTTTTAATTAGATTTTATTTTCACAATTTTAATATCTTTGATAACAAACGAACGTTTGTATTTATTGCAATCATTACAAATTTCAAATCTTATTTTATTGTATGTAGTATCATTTAAAACTTTGTTTGAGAAATATAATATTTCTTGATTGTTTTTTTGCAAAATTATTGCTGGAAAAGAATCGACCAAAACTCTATCTAATGAATCTTTTTTATAAAAGTATGCATATAGAGCAGGTTTTGGCGATTTATCATTTTTATTTAATTTAACCTTGGCTGATACTTTATATTCGCCTTGTCCTTTAATATCTGTTTCGATAAAATAAAAAGGTTTTCTTAAAAAGTTGAATTTATATTTTTTTGTATTCTTTAACAGTATTTCTTCCTTTTCTTCTTCAATTTTTGTTTTAACATATTCACTTCGCTTTAGTAATTCATCTAATAGTACATTATTTATTTTTTTAAATTTTTTTTCATTTTTTACAAAATAATATTTTATTGAAGAATCAAGATCTGATTTACTAATTTTATATTTTTCGAGTAAATAACAATATAATTTTGCTGAGTCAATTTGAGTAGCATATAATTCATTTGAAAGCTGATTTAAATAAAAAATCTCAGCTATAACTTTTACAAATTTTTCTTCACTTAATATTTTATAATTTTTCTTACACGCAGAAAAAACTAATAAGCATAAAATAAAAACATATAATACAATAAATTTTATTTTCATCTATTTTTTTAAGCAAATATAACTAATCTTTAATTCTATTAAAACGATAATTTAATATAAGTTCGTGTGAACCGTAGCTATATTTTTGTAATGGATTAATTACAATGTCATACGAATAACCTATTTGTATTTTTCTATCATAAATATAACCTGCTAGTATTGAAAGTGCTTCTTGTGTACGATATGATAAACCAAACCATAACATATTTAAATACCAACCTCTGATATTAAAATCAAGTTGAAAAGGTGCAGGTGCTACTTTTTTAATAATCATAGAAGGCTCAACTGCCCATTCACGATTAATAAAATACTTGTATCCTCCAACTAAATAAAAATGGCTTTTTAATTTACTAAGACCTGTAGACTGCTCTCCAATTTTTAGTTTACTATTAATAAGTTGAGTAGCAACAAATCCAACATGATAATTAGTGGAATAAAGATATAATCCAACTGATGCATCGGGAACATAAACTTTATATAAAGCTTTATTATATATTGGATCACCTGTATCAAAAAATTCTAATTTTGACATATCAACAGCAAATTGCATAAATCCTAAGTTAAAACCCATAGAAATTTTAAGATCTTCATTTAACACATAATAATATGAATATGAGCCGTATAAACTACCCAAACTTATTGAACCTGCAACATCGTAAGAGACAGTTGCTCCCCAACCCATTGGGTATTTTTCAAAGGGTCCATAAAAAGAAAGTGTATTAGTAATAGGCGCATCTTTCAAACCAACCCATTGAAATCTATTATTTGATATAATTTGATAATAATTGTATGTACCTGCAATAGCAGGATTAATTGCAAACGGATTGGTCATAAAAAGTGTTGATAATGGGCGTTGTTGTGCACTAACTAATAATAATGATAAATTTATTATTGCCAAATATGTTATTAGAAATTTTTTCATAACTTTAAAAATTTTATTTAAACTTTATCTTAATAATGTTACTGAACCTGTTAATGTTTTAGAATTATAACCTGATATTTTTATAATATAATAATATGTTCCTACTGGTAAATCTTTTCCTTTATATTTACCATCCCATACTTTATCACCACCATAACCTTTTGAATAATAAATTCTTTCACCCCATCTATTAAATACTTGAACTTCAATTTTATCCTTATATTGTTCAGCATTTTCAATTACCCATATATCATTATACCCATCTCCATTAGGAGAAAATCCAGTATATATCTTTATATCATGTATTACTTCTATTCTTATGGAAGTATTTTCTTTACAACCATTTTCGGTAATACCTTCAACAGTATACCTTATTTGTTCAGGTATTTCAGACATGTAAACTTTTGTTATTTGCTTGTCGGCATCAGATAAACCAGTAGAAGGAGTCCATTGATACGAAACAAATCCATCACTTGCTTTTAGATCAAAAATAGCATCTTGTGGTAAATATATAACACTATCAAGAACATTATTATTATTATCTGTTATAAAAATGCCTTTTACAGAATACGGTATTACTCTAAATTCAGTTGAATCTTTACATATGCCTTTGTATGCTTTAAAATAAAGAGTTACAGGAGTAGCAGGCATTAAAAATTCAGTACTTAACTTATTATATTCTGTAAGTACAATATTTCCTGTTGTTAATAACCATCTTACACTATCATAAAGTGTCTTAACATTAGCTGTAACAACAATATTTGAATTAATACAAGCATTTATTTCATATCCAGTTTCCACTTCAACTGAATCGTTGTAACCTATTATCCTACTTGAGACAATTTCACAACCATTTCTATCTGTAACAGTAAATTGATAATAACCTGGTACTAAATTGTTTCTAATGCTGTCTGTTAAACTACTATTATCTTCCCATTTATATGTATATCCACCAACACCACCAGTAGATGTTATACTTATGCTACCATCATTAGTATTATATTTACAAGATGCATTTTTAACAGTGACATTAGGCCTAATAATTTCAGGTTGCCTAATTTCAAAATTATCAATAAAAACACGACCTTCAGCATCCACAATCATAATCCAATAATTACCAGCTTTATCGGTATGTCTGAATGTGTTCATCCATATTCCTTGGGCATTTACAACTGTATCATTATTAATTGTATTAACAATAACTATTTTATATGGTGCAATACCATTTTCGGCAATTACAACAATTTCACCATCATTTTTACCATAACATGACACATCCTTTTGTGATATGTAAGTTACTTCCAGTGTAGACTGAATAATTGTAACTTGATCGTTATACGTACATCCATTAACATCTCGGACAACAATATAATAAGTACCTGCATCTAAATTATCAAAATAGTTATTGTTTGAGAATGTATTTCCATTGTCAATAGAATATTCATACGGTGGTGTTCCACCTGTTGCATAAATTCTTATTGTTCCTTTATTTCCAGCAGTATAATTTGTTGCTTGTATGCTAGCATAAAGCTGGTCAGGTTGACTTATCAAAACATCAGTTTTAATTGTACAACCTTTTCTGTCTTTAATATAAACTTTATAATTTCCAGCTAATAAACCAGTAAAAGTATTACCAGAAACAAAATTTACACTATCAATAGAATATACAAAACCACCATATCCACCTATAGCCCTAATATAAATTTCACCATCAGGATAACCATAACATGTTTCAATATTTTTTATTTCAAGACTATCTATAACAATTTCATCTGGATTAGGTAAATTAACTGAATCGATATAATTAGCAATACATCCCCATGAATCTCTAACAATAACCCAATATTTTCCAGCAGGTAAATTATCAGCTGAAAGACCTGGATGGAAGCTTATTCCTCCATTAACTGATATTTGATATTGTGTTCCATGACCTCCAGTTACAAAAGCATTGATTGCACCAGTACCATTATGACATATTATAGAATCGATATCTACAAATGTTATTTGTAAAGGTGATGGAGCAATTAAATCAACTTCTGCTATTTGTTCATTACAACCTCTAGCATCAATGGCCTTAATTATATAGTGACCAGCATCAAGATTTTCAAAAACTCCAGTATTGTTCTCAATACCAATAGGTTCAAGTCTAAATGTATATGGTGTTTTACCTCCTTTGGCAACAACAGTTATTCTTCCATCAACATTTCCACTACAACTTATACTATCAACAATCACGGTATCAATATAAAATCTTTCAGGCTCAAAAATTGTTATGGTTGTATCATATATACACTTATTCTTATCTTTTATAATAATAGTATAAACACCTCCTTGTAAGTTATTCCAAATACCAGAATCAGGTGACTGTGATGGTAAGTTAGAAGGCAATAAAGTATAATTCAATTTACCTGTTCCACCCGAAGCTTTTATTTTTATATACCCATTAGTATCACCATAACAATAGAGTGAATCAGTATGTTCAACATAATCTATTTTAATTTTTGGTGGTGAAACAACTTTAATGCTTGCTGTAGCTGTACAACCTATAGCATCTGTTACTGTTAATGTATATTGCCCCTCACACAAATAGGCAGAGTCTCTATTATTACCACCAATAGGTAAAGGACTCCATGTATAATTATATTGTGGAATACCACCTATTACATTAACAATTGCTAAAGCATCACAACTACCATAACAAAGTGTTGAAAGATCTTGAGGAGCATAATAAAATGTCTCTGCACACAATCCAGCATAACCCGATTGTCTTACTTTTTCATTTATAACTCCAGATTTATATTCTATCACTTCATTTTCGCCACTAAATCCAATATCTTCAAATCTTATTTCTGCTTTTGTCATTATGCCATCGTAAGGACCAACAACGTTGTAGTCGCAATCGGTAACAACTACTGCCCAAGAACCATTAGCTGGATCCATACCGTAAAATGCAGAAAAATCACCTGTAGCACGATAAGTTCCATAAATTGGTATTCCTGGATAAAATGGAATAGAACATATGTCTAAGGTATCATACGAAGGATCATTGGTAAATGTCACATCAATTTCATCAGCATAATTACATGTTAGGTAATCTGTCGATATTTTCAAAGGTATTCTTATTCCATTTGGTGCTTGTAAATAAAATGATAAATCGTGAATTGCATCATGTGAAGTAACTTTCACAGAAACTTCAATTTTTGTCGATGGACCTATATAAAATGGCGTAGGCTTACCTATTGCTACTATCAATTTAGGTGGATAAGTAATTGTAATCGAATCTATTGCAGATTGGCAAGGTCCATTACCATTTGCTACTAAATATATTTTAACACTTCCATTTACTAAATCATTACCTCCAGGTATATATGTAGTATTCAACTGAAATTCATTTCCAAACCAACCATCTCCAACCCCTTTATCCCAACGAACTGAAGTATAGTTTAGTGCCTTACCATTTAGTGTAGCTATACTTCCATAACATAATGTAGTATCATTACCTGCATCAACAAATGGAGCAGATATTACCGAAAGTCTCATATCATCAAAAACTGAATCGCAAGGAAGATTACCATATGCTATTAATCTTAATATTACATTTTTTCCACCATCAGAAGGCGCTGGTGTATATGTAGGAGTAAGTGTATTTTCATTGCTTAATACACCATTACCTGATATTATTCTCCATATTATACTATAATAATTTGATGCAGATGCATTTTCAATTGTATAAGGTGTATTAGAACATATACTCCCATCTGGTCCTGCATTTGCCGTCGGCGACGCTACTACCGTCAAATTCATCTCATCACTTACTGATCCACATGGTGCATTTCCATTTGCCGTTAACCTCAATACAACTGTCGTACCTGCATCACTTACAGCAGGCGTATATGTCGGCGTCAATGTATTCGCATTCGTCAATGTCCCATTACCACTTACTATTGTCCATTGTAATGATGAATAATTCGTAGCCGTTGCTCCACTTATCGTATATGCTGTCGTTACACATGTACTTGCATCTGGTCCTGCATTTGCCGTCGGCGATGATACTACCGTCAAATTCATCTCATCACTTACCGATGCACATGGTGCATTTCCATTGGCCGTTAACCTCAATACAACTGTCGTACCTGCATCACTTACAGCAGGCGTATATGTAGGTGTCAATGTATTCGCATTAGTCAACGTTCCATTACCACTTACTATTGTCCATTGTAACGATGAATAATTCGTAGCCGTTGCTCCACTTATTGTATATGCTGTCGTTACACATGTACTTGCATCTGGTCCTGCATTTGCCGTCGGCGATGATACTACCGTCAAATTCATATCATCACTTACCGACGAACAATTAGATAATCCATTAGCTGTTAACCTTAATACAACTGTCGTACCTGCATCACTTACAGCTGGCGTATATGTCGGTGTCAATGTATTCGCATTCGTCAACGTTCCATTACCACTTACTATTGTCCATTGTAACGATGAGTAATTCGTTGCCGTTGCTCCACTTATTGTATATGCCGTCGTTACACATGTACTTGCATCTGGTCCTGCATTGGCCGTCGGCGATGCTACTACCGTCAAATTCATATCATCACTTACCGATGCACATGGTGCATTTCCATTGGCCGTTAACCTCAATACTACTATCGTACCTGCATCACTTACAGCAGGCGTATATGTCGGTGTCAATGTATTCGCATTCGTCAACGTTCCATTACCACTTACTATTGTCCATTGTAATGATGAATAATTCGTTGCCGTTGCCCCACTTATTGTATATGCCGTCGTTACACATG
>Ga0272449_1000236_pt1 | contig 69494 bp, 82 predicted proteins | sample YNPCB0241_FD_198679 | JGI IMG/M metagenome (GOLD analysis project Ga0272449, IMG submission 198679) | Hot spring sediment microbial communities from Yellowstone National Park, WY, United States - YNP-CB-024-1 | ecosystem: Environmental > Aquatic > Thermal springs > Hot (42-90C) > Sediment...
TTAGACATGTAAGAGAAACGTTTAGTAAACAAGGAGGCAACTTTCCTAAGCGATATATTATACATGCCAAAAAGTAACCATAAAATAATTCACTTTTAATTACTGAACACGTTTCTGTTAGTCGCTGTTAAGTGCAGAAATATGTTCAGAGCCGTGTTCTGCTGGACATTGCTAACAGAATAGAAATTAAAAATCGAAAACTTAGAGAACATAGCATATTTCATATTTTACTATTCTGTTGCTTTAATAGATTTACGTTTTAATTTACAGTTCGTCCTTTTAAGCATGTAGAGGCGCGCGACGCACTCGGCGATATAACATATTCACTTTTGGAATAATTTGACAAAATTTTCGACAAGCATCCAACCATATTCCTTTAGTCATATTTAATGGAATGTATTTCAAACTTGTTTATTTTTCGTAATAAATTTAATGTCTCTCGGAAAATAATGGTTGCGGAAAATCTAGAGGGGGTAGGTCTGTATTGGCGTGTTTTAACGCCAAAAAATGTTACTTTTTCCAGAACAGGTAAACTTTTGTCTGCGCCAAAAAACCAAGAGTTTTCAAAGCTTTAGCCAAACCCACATCGCTAAACCCTCTAATCTTCTTCACAAACGTTTCATGAGCTGGATAAACTCCGCCAGAAGCCATAAGCCGCTTCCTCACAGACGCCTCACGCTCAGAAAGAGTTTCTAAAACTTTTACGATTTCGGCTTTTCCAACACGCCTAACACCCAACAAATTCTGCTCCACACTCCCAAGCATTGCGGGATTGAAACCTAAACTATGAAGGCGTTCCAAAGCCCACAAAACCCATTGGCTTGGCTTGCTTTCAGCTATTTTCTGCATCCCAGCCTTCTCAAAAAACGGATTATACCGCGCCATAACAGCCAAAGCCTCAACGAAGGGCGTGCCAGCGCTAGCTAACGTTTCCTTAACAAGCTTCACACCCAAACCAATTGTGCGATATTTCGGATGCACAACAACCCGCGATATAGTGCTTACTTCCCTCTGCAACTTAGAAAAACTGCCCTTCCAAACTTTGCTTCTACCAAAACATATGGGCGATGGATAACTGTAAACGATAACTCCGCATAACTCGCCATCACGTTTCAAGGCGAAAATTTTGCGCGGTGGCGGACACCGACTTGAACGGTAATGGAAAATGCTTAAACGCTTATAGTCGCTAAAAGTGCCTTCTTCAACACGCATTTCTTTCGTTAGACTGCATTCCTCCGCCATCTCATTCGGATAATAGTTTACGGTTATTTCTTTCCCAAAACGCTTGTGAACGTGAACAGAAGGCTTCAAATCCTCAAAAAGGTCTGTATGCGTAGTCGCAACAACAACCGCCCGCCCCATTTGCCTCGCAACTTTCTGAATGTTAAAAGCCACAATTTTAGCCATATCACGGTCAAGCGTACTACAAAACTCATCCGCAAACCACCACTGCTTGCCACTTTCCATAAGCTTAGCAATCTTATAACGATACTTTTGCCCATCGCTCAATTCTCTGAAACGTCTAACAAAAAGAAAGGCATCATTCAAACCAGCCCTACTAAGCAGCTCCAAACCGTCATTAAAATTTTTGCCAACAGTATCAATTAACGGTTTGTCTGGTTCTGGCTTAACTTCAGCCAAATCTATGGCTTGTTCGCCTAAATCACGCCTCAGAGCCCTTAACAACACGCTTTTACCTGAGCCGCTGTCGCCAGTGATGTAGACAACGTCTTTTTTGCCTATTTTCAATTCCACATTGTCGTAAACCACAAATTGTTGATGCTGGTCTAAACCTAAACCGAAGGCTTCTGCAACAGCTATTGTGCGTGGTGTTGGTTCTGCGGCTGTTTCGTAGGCGATGTTTATTATGAATTTTTCTTCTTTGGCGTCGTAGCGGCGTTTAAAGTTGCGAATCTTAAAATGTTCTGTTTTGTGTTTTCTCATCTTGTTGCGCCCATCACTTGATGTTTTAAAATTTTCTTTTTCAGCTGTTCCAGTTTTGCTTTGCCAGCAGAGGCTAGTCGCGGTAGAACCCAGATTTTGGGAGTGTTTTCTTCTCTTGTGGCGTAACAGGCTAGGGCTAGACTCCAGAAGCGGTCGTCATGTGTGCCTTCTGGGTGGTTGAATCTGATTTTGCCTTCTTTTGTTAGTTCGTAGCGTTCAGTGTTTAGTTCTGCGATTAGTTCTGGGTCGTATGGGATTTTTAGGCGTTTTTCTGTCATGCATTTTTTGAGCCATTCTGCCATTTTTTCTTTTGTTTCTTGGGTGAATTTTATTTCTTCTGTTTGTTTTATTCCGGCGTTTTTCATGTCTTCGCAGATGTATTCGCCTACGCCTGTTGAGTCTACGAGGATTTTGTGTATTTTTTGCCAATTGTTGCAGAGGTTTTTTATGTAGCCTATTACTGTTGCGTATGGTGTTTTTAGTGGGAAGCGTTTTATGTGGACTAGTTTTATTGTTTGTGTTTCCTGTTCTTTTTGTAGTATGGCTAGGGCGCTGTGGCTTTGGTGTTTGCCTAGGTCTAGTCCTGCGTAGAATTCGCCTTTTGTTTGTTGTTCAGGTTTTTGGTATTCTAATGTGTGGTCGATGCAGTTTGCGATTAGGGCTTGTGTTAGCCAGACGTTTTGTTCTTCTGCCCATTCTGCGTTCATTTCGCGTTGCCATCGCCATGGGTCGTTTTCTAATTGGCGTTTTATTTTTTGGATTATTTCGTGTTTTAGTGGTCCGTTTGGTTCTAGTGCTTGTTGGTAGGTTGTGTGGCTTTTTGCGTAGTCGTTGTATGCTGGGTTGTGCCATATTTGCCAGAATATGCTGTTTGTGTGCCATGGTGTTGATGTGCAGATGAATTTTCCGTTTGTTGCTGAGAGCGTGAATAGTATTGCGTCGTAGAGTTCTTTGTCGTTTGGGATGAAGTTGAATTCGTCTGCGTATACTATGTTTAATGTTGGTCCGCGTATGGTTTCTGGGTTGTTTGGGTAAGCTTCTATTATGCTTCCGTTTTTTAGGCGGATTGTGGTTTGTTGGGGTTTGTGGTAGAGGTTTTTTGGGAGTTTTTTAGGAGTGTGTTTATTCTGCGTATTACTAGTTTTGTTTGGCGCCAGCTTGGTCCTACTATGCCTATTTGTGTGTTTGGGTTCATTAGTGCGTAGTGTAGTAGTAGCGCGGATATTGTTTGGGTTTTTCCGCTTTGGCGGCACCATCGTGCGGCTGTGAATTGGCTTGTTTGGAATTTTTGGATTAGGTCTTGTTGGTATTTGGTTGGTGTGAAGTCGAGGATTTTTTTGCAGAATTCTGTTGGGTCTTTTGGGATTTGTATTGTGTTTTGTGTTTCAGCAAGTTGTTGTTCCAGTTGGCGGAGTTTTTGTTTTTGTCGTTGCTTCATTGATTAGTTCCTCCAGTTTTGCTAGGTCTTGGTCTATTTGACGTTCGTCGAAGCGTGTGGCTATTGTGTTTATTACTTGGCAGATGTACGTGGCTACGCGTGTCCAGTTTTGTCTCTGTTTTGGTTTTGTGTTTTCGTTTTGGGCTTGGTTTTTTGCTAAAGTGAAGAGTTCTTGTAGGGCTTTTATGGTTTCGTCTCTGATTTTTTGTGTGTCTATTTTCACCTCCGCTCTGAGTTTTTGGATTCTGTTTTTCAACATTTTATTGCGGCTGATTTTAACCAATACAGACCTACCCCCTCTAGGTTTTTTGTGCGATTAGGATGCCGCTTACTGTGCCTGTTAATCCCGTTATTGCGGCGAAGATTTCACTGTTCCATTTGCCCAGAAAAGCCAAATGGGCGATTTCAAGTGTAGATAAGCATAGGGTCATGGCTACTGCGAATTTTACGCCGTAGACTAGGCGAGTGTCTGGTGGAATTTCGCGGTTTTTTATGCGTCTTGTTAAAGCCTTTTTAATCCAGTCATTCATGGTTTATCGCCTTCTTCTGGTGTTTTTTGCCCTTTATTGAGGCGCGTTTTCCGCCGACCAAGAAACTGTTTAATAGCTGTTTAGCCTCCTCATGCGAAACGTGAGCCTTGGCGATTGCTGTGGCGTTGGCTGTCCAAGCAAGCGGAACAGCCGTATAATCAATGTCGCAAAAACCGTCAGCATAACGGAAACAGTTCTGCGCTAGGATAATATGCCTATTCTTGGAACCCAAAACGCCTAGAAAAACACCCCAACTGACTACTGGAACGTCAATGCCGTTCAAGCCGCCGCTGAGGCTCTTGCCTATGCTAGCGTCAAACCACTCAACACGAACCAAATCGCCAAGACTTAGGCTTCTAACCTGCTTAGTAACCTCTCTCATATCTTAACCTCAAGAAAAAGCGAATAAAAAGACAATATAAGGAACAGCAAAATTTATCAATTCACAAATTGAGAACTGAAGCATGAGTTAGTAAGCAAATGGGCTTTTTAAGAAAATTTTAAATCAGGAATTTCGGTTTAGACAAACGCTCATGTTTTAGATTTTTTAAGCACTCCTAGAAGACGTAATCAAATTGCCTGAAGATTTCGCTAACCACTTGCTACCCAACATATTTGCCTACTCTATAGCTATTATACCTCTCCATCTGATTCTTTCCAAATTAAATGAGAAGCGGCTTTTCTACAAGCTGTTCGCCTTCAACTGCCTAGCAATGCCATTCATCCTCTCGCTAATCTGGATTGTAGTATGCAAACTTTGGAGCTGGAATACGCGAAGCCTCGGCTTTTCTGGAATAACCTCCGCATTTCTAGGCGCCCTAGTTTTCGCCTATGCACTCTTTCTAAATAAAACCCTCAAAGTGGACACGTTCTACGCCTACACGTCCTCAATCCTACTACCTCTAATAATGCTCATCTTAACATACTTTACATACTTCGCACCCGCAACAATCATTGTAATTACGATACAACTACTAGTAGCTTTCATCCCCCCTCGCCTACAAAACAATAAAAAGTGTAGACCCCCAAGCCAAAAACCAACTTAAGGAGAAAATTAAGAACCCAACCGCAATTATAATAGTTGATTTACTCCCATACTTCTTGTATCTAACAATCTTCGGAGTCAACATATGTCTATTCCCAACACAAATAGTTCAAGGAAATACCACTACGAAGGATTCGTATTAGGAATAGGAACAGCCTAGCTGATGCACAAACAGTAGGTAGGTTTATATGTCCTACTTTGTAATTGTACTACTTGGATGAAGATGGAAACTGAAGTTGTAGTAACACGGAAAGGACAGACAACTATTCCAGCAAGGCTTCGCAAAAAATATAAAATTGAGGAAGGCACCCGTCTTGAGGTTGTTGAAACGCCTGAAGGCATACTCTTTAAACCCAAAAAATCCACCATGGATTTGGCTGGTTCAGGCGCAAAATACGCAACTCCAGAGGAAATGAAACGCCTCCTAGACAGGCTAAGGGAAGAAGATGTCTAAAGCCGTTTTCGACACACGGTTCTTCATAGAACACTACTACTCCAAAGACGACAAAATTCTACAAAAAACAAGAGAAATCATACGCGCAACACGGCAACGCTACATTTCCGCTATAGTAATTCACGAACTTTACACGCTGACATTACAGAAAGAGGGCCGCGAAACAGCAGAGTTAAGAGCAAACCTTTTAGAAAAAGACTTTAAAATAGTAGATGTGAACACCCAAATCGCAAAAGCATCGGCAGAAATACGCCACAAATACGAAACTTCAATGGCAGACAGCATAATAGCCGCCACAGCACTAACCCTAAAGGCACCATGCATAACAGACGACGCACACATAAAGACCATAAAAGAAATAAAAACAAAATGGGTATGAAAGCTGTGAAGATTAGTTTAAAAAGATAAAGGCCTAAACCAAACCATATCGATAGGCGAAAACCATAAACAACCTACTCTTGCTGTGCTATTATTTTTTCTAGTATTTTGATTGTTCCTTCTTTTTCTGCTTGCCGCCTAACCGCCTCCAAATCGACTCTCGCAAATTTTAGTATTGCTTTTATGTCGTCCACGTCTTTCTGCGCCCTTTCCCGCGGCACAGTTGCCCTAATCATCCGCAGTTTAGCCAAAATCAAGTCCTCTGGCTTCTGATAAAACGTTGGCATGCCCAAAATCTTCCCAGCCCTTTTCTCAAGTTTCTTGTCAGAAAATATCACGTCAACGCTGTAGGGCGTCTTGCAGTCCCTAAAAGTGGCTATTCTATAACCAGACTTTAAGGCTCTTTCAATCTCCCCCTCATCAACAGTTAACCCCGCCTCTCGCAAAGCAGCCAAAAGCTTATCCCTATAATTCCACTCTGGAACATAAACTATAACATCAACATCCACAGTAGTCCGCGGAACACCATAAAAGCTAGCAGCCAAAGCACCAGTAAAAGCATAATCCAAACTAGCCTTACCAAAACCCCTTATAAGACGCTTAACAAAATCATAAAAAACTTCCAAAATTAAACGCTCCTCCTACGCAAGCGTTTGCTCCATTCAAGCCTTTCCCGCAGCTTTTCAACAAGCTCCTCATCACTTATGTTTGGATTCTGCGCCCTAATGCCCTCAGCACAAACATGCACAACAAAATCCGACATACCAATAGCCAGCATAACTTTCTCTTCTGGCTTAAGCCTTCCAAGCCTCTCCGCATCCCTATCCAAACCACAAACACCAACGCTATCCTTTCTGAAGCCTTAACCTTCTAATTAGACTTTTCACACGCTCCTCATCTTTTAGAAAATCCTCAATTATGGCGTTTGCAACCACGTAAATCCGCAAATCATTCAACAAAGCAAGCTTACGCAGTTCCCTATGCAAATCCTCCCGAACCTCAACAACAGTTCTACGCGAGTCTCTACTCAACGCTCATCCACCCACCCTAACCGCCCTGAATCTGAATAGCCAAATCGCCAACAACAAGAAACAACCGCGTAACCCTCACCTCTGCGGGCTTCAAGACAGCGACTTCCGCGTGAACTCTAACAGCAGCATCTGGACTAACATTGAAAACAGACTCCAAAAAAGAAAGCGCATCAACACCAACAACAGCACTCAAAGGAAGCGAAAACACCACCTCAAACGCGTTCACAGCTGACGCCCTAACCGACACGCCCTTAACAAAGCCCAAACCAAAAAGCGCCTGCGCCAACGCCTGCGCCGAAGCAGACGGACTAACGTTAAAAGCAGCTTCAGTCTTGCAAAGCGCATGCGCAGCCGCCACAGCCTCTTTGAAAATTTCTATTACGCCAGCCAAAACCTCAACAAGAGCTCCAGCATAAGCGTTCATAAACGCGCTTCTAGAAACGTTGAAGGCGGTTTCATGCATTTTTAAGCCATGAACAGTTATGCCCGCATCTCTGACAACGTTAAAGGCAACCTCGCGGACTGGAACAGCAAAAACCCCGCTTGCAGCGTTCACAAAAACTTCGTAAAGTTGCCCGCTTGGAGTTTCTTCGTTTCCCCATGCGCCATGCGACGGTTCGGGACTAACGTATTTGCGCACTCTCGCCCAGTCAAAAGTGTTATACTTGTTGGAGGACGCTAACCTATCAAAAAGCATGATGTAATTATTCGAAATTGTAGTTATTGTCGTGCTAGCCTCTTGTTCGTAATCCTTAAACACGTAGAAGGTTGTTCCAATCCTCGCAATTCCAAAAACTCGCCAGTTAGTGGTTATGGTTTCATTGCCAGAATTTGCCACATTAGACCATACGCCATTCACTTTCCTTTCGCACCGCCAATTCCAATTTTCGCTCGACCCCCACCTGTTTATCGCCATATAAACTAGGTTAGACGCTGAACCCGACTTCGCGTTTTCATTGGAAATCAAAACTCCAACTTTGTAATAAAGCGTTGACCCGTCCGACTCTGTTCTGCATCGCGCTTCAAACATGTAATTGTCGGAGACTACAGTTAAGTTGTGACTAGGATTTCTTTCGCGGTCAGTAGTGCCTATTTGCCAAAAACGCAGTAGGGAATTGCTAACTTGATATGAGATTTGCGTGTCGCCAACCAAAGACCATTTATTAAAGTCTATGTCCGTCCCGTCGAAATCGTCAAAGAACAGAAAGGTGTTAGCGCCGTTGCTTGTTGTTGACGCGTCGCTTTTGCCATAATAAACGTAAATAGTAGCGTTATTACTGCTTAAATCGTCTTTGACTTCAACCCAGAAAACCGCGTAATCGCCGTCAACTTTTTCTTCCATCCAATAGTCTAAAAGCGTCTCGCCGTCATCATCCGTAAACCGAATGTCGCCAAAGTCTGTTCTGCATTTACCATTTAAATAAACGTTTTCTCCGCTGTCAGTTCCACTTCCATAATTGACTTTAACTTTTACTTGGTAGTTTGTTCCAGCACCGCTTGCACCATTAATCACGTGGCTTTTACGATAACTCCAACCGCCAAGCCAACCCATCAAAAAGCCCCAGAAACTCCACAGTTTAACTTGGCCTCTGGAATGTTATGGTGTAATACACTTTCACCGTGTCGCCGCTCTCAACGTTTTTTGTCGTGTACGTGTCTCTGCAGTACATTGTTCCGCCAGACGAAGCGTTAAACAGTCCGCATTCTTGAAGCGCATAAGAGCCTGTTATGTTGAATGTAGCCTCTACTTTGCATTCGCCAGTATTCGCAGTCTTGGTGTATGAGCCTTGAACTCGCATAACCTCGTTGCCTAGGGCAGTTTGCGAAGCGCTTGGCGATGTGCCGTTTGTGCCAATGGCGCAATAGTCAAACACTGCTGGACGATTAGCGCTTCTGTCAAAGGCTTGTCCGCAAAGGGCGTTTAAGCCGCCGTCAACAACCAAGTCGTTCCAGTCAAGCTCTTTCTCATCCGCGTCTATCAATTTACCGTTCCGCCAAACCTCAATGCGCCTATTCACGCCAACTAAAACGCCAACCTTCTTTCCACTTTTCATGTTTTCATTCCTCCCTTTTTGTTGGTTTCCCGCATGACTGGACTTGCCAATCATGTTCGAGCCACCTCTTTAAGCGTGCCATCTGGATTCCACGTAAACAAAAGCGTGAAAAGCAACTCGTCACCCATAAACGCCTTAATCGTGCTGACTGTACCGTTTGAGTTCCACGTAAAAGCGAGTTTAGTGATTTTCTTGCCGCTTGGTGGAGCCATAAGCCCGCTTAAAGCACTGTGAATAGCCTTATATGCTTCTTCATAACGTCCATAGGGAACCTCGCTCATTCTAAATCAGCCCCGCAACTTTGTAACGGCTTAAGTGGCTTGTTTTGCTTTTCAAAGCGTAGAGGTAATCCGCCAACAACGGCGCTTCACGGCCTAACTCCAAAGTTACTTCAAGCGTTTGGGTTTTTGCGTCAACATGGTATTCTACGCTTATGATGCGGAAGTAGCCGCTCACGTTTTCGTTTGGCAGTGTAACGTGAATTTTGTCGCCTGGCAAAAGCGGCGTAGCGCCGTAGTCTATTACTGTGCTTCGCACTGTGAGGTGTTCCGCTGGGTTTTTTAGGTGGTTGAGTAGGGCTTTGGCTCTTAAACTGCATTCGTTGTCGCTGTAAAGCTCCTCGTCTGTTTCTGTTAACTCGCGTAAGCCGTAAGCGTTTTGGCTGCTTATGTCTTGCTCTATTGCAGAGTATCTGCGTCCGCCAAAAAATAGCCCGTCAATCCATTCTGTTCCAGTTCCACTCATTCCTGGAAGGTCTGCGGCGACACGTATGCGTTTGATGTTTGACCATGAAAAGTCGCCCCGTATTTTCCATCGGTCTTCCGCCTCTTTGCCTATTGGAATTTGAACGGTTTGCCAACTATCCTTATCTAACGTGTAGGCGTGAGTTGCGTAATGATTTTCATAGTTTGTTGTGCTGTAAAGTAGTATGTAGCCGTTGTAGGCTTCTCCGCCGATTTTATGCCACAAGTTCAAGTGTTTATATGGAGAAACGTCTATGGCGTTGTTTAAAGTGAAAACTGCGGAGAGTTCGCTTACTCCCGAACCGTAAAGTTTCACGCTGTAGTTTCCACGCACCCTATCACTGTCAAGGGTTAACTGCGTTCCAATCAAAATTGACCATTCGCCGTCTGCGGGCGTGAGGCTTTCAGTCCAAGCATCCTTATCCAATGGAACGCTTTTGTCAGCAGCACCGTAAATTGTGATTTTGTTGCGGACTCGGTGAATGTCTTTACAATATTCATATTCTTCGATACGTTCTGAAAGGCTTACGCTGCTTGTTTTGCTTAAGCGTGGAAAAAACTCGAATTTACCGTCTGGAGCCACGCGGAAATCGTAGCCTATAACGCCCTGCTTGTCCGCTGATTCCGCGATATACTTGATTATGTCGAATACTGGCGTGTCCTTATATTCCAGCTTGGCGTAAGTCGTGTCTGTAGCTTCAACAAGCTCTGTGCTGTCTCGCGTATGGCTTAAACCAACATAATAGTCAAGTAAATGCTTAACAATGTCTTCGCCTTTCTGGTTAATGAATGTGCCAGTGAACACGCGTCGGAAAAGCCGCTCACCAACACAGCGTCCAGCCACACGCACATAGTTTTCCACAGGCGTGCTTATGTAACGGAGACTTTCAATGCGGCAAGTTATAATCTGCGGAACGTTTGTGCCTCTGCCGATGCTTATGCTGCCATCCATACCAACAGCCAGCGGAATAGAACCACCAGGACTATACTTGCCATTCCAGTTTTGCAGTAAAAGCTCAAAGCTGCTAACCTCTTTTGTGCAGCCCAAGTGAACGCGGCACTCAATAACATCAGCTTGTGGAATACTATACTGTCCAAAAGCTGCTGACAATTTTGGAATTTCAACGCTCAATCTTCAACGCCTCGCCTATACAACTCTTCTTCTCCAGCCCTTGTGATGCTGCGGGTGCGCGTGGGCAGTTCGGCGGCTGCCTCGTTAAAGCGCTCCACAGAAGCGGCTGCACTGTTCATTTGACTTGCAAAATAGCTTATAGCCAAAGCAGCCCCAATAATCGCGGCTATTCCAACACCAGTTAAAGCCAAAAACGTGGCATAACTAATGTTAAGTGCGTCTTGTGCAGCCTTTGCAACCCAACATGCAGCAGCATAAACCTTCTGGGCGAAGGCTACACCCCAGCTTGTGCGCATAAACATGCCCATCACGCTAACAACCATCATAGCCGAATTAAAGACGCGGGCTTGTTCAGCGTTTAACAAGCCGAACTGGTGTGCTATATGCCCAATAGCGGTTCCAGTGGCGCCTAAACCAGCAATAGCCGCGCCCAAGCTTTTAATCCGCACACTCAAAGATTCAGCGTCAGTTTGTATGCGGGCGAACTCGTGGCTTGCACGGTTAACCGCACGGATAGTTATGGCAATTTCTCTGAAGCTCATTGTAAACCAGCCTCCGCTTTGGCTTGGTCAATAGCCTCGCAAATTATCTGTTCAAGCCTTGGCAAATGCTCTTGAATGGCTGGGTAAAGGTAGGGTCTCGCAGCCATATACCGCGTGCCAAACTCCACGAAAAGCGCATAGGTGGCTTCAGCGCCTATTTCTGCAACCCACTCTTGAATTTTAGCGTAAATGCTACTGCGTAAATGTCCAGTGCGGACAGGAGCTAACTGTTTAGCTAAGGCTTTAACGTCTGCAGCCCACGAGGCAAGCTGCCTATGAACCCATCTTTGCATTCCACTGTCAAGCCTTTCCATGGCTTGTTTAAACTCTTCAGCGCCTTCAACATCGCAGCTTATCTCAACCGCCATCGTGTTTCACGCTCCGCTTTGGCTTTTTCCTCCTCTGTTTGACGGTTTAACTCGTTGAGGATGATGATGAACTGTTGGATGGTTTTGGCTGGTTGTCTTGCGAGTTGGCGTGGTGTCCACCCGAACTCTTTGCACAAGCGGAACTCTGTAAGGGCTTGGTTTGGCTTTTGGCGTCTGATGGCTCTGATAAAAAAGCTGTTTCTTCAAAGCCCACGTTGTTTAAGCGGTTCACGATCTGGCTGAACAACTCGCCGAGGCCTATTGGAATACCCTCTTCCTCGCCCAGCAGCTTCTCCAAAGTTATTGGCTTGTGGGCTGGCTGCTCTTTAAGCGAAGCCATAATGGTTTCGGCTTGAATGGCAATGTAGTCGCTGCTAACCACCTGCCCAGTTACGGGATGATACTTCGTGTATTTTTGGATGATGCGGCTACGTTTTGCCCACGTAATCTCGCTAAAAACGTATTTGCCCGCGTATTCCTTACCGAAACGCTCGTCTATTTCAACAGTTTCTGTTCGCATTAAGCTATCACCACGTCTCTGGCTATGAACTTGGCTTTGAGGCTGACAAGGTCTTCAACACGCGTTGGAATGCTGACATCCTGCCACTTGCAATAAGTAAACAACGCATACTTGGTGCCGCCAAGCCCAAATTTTAGGCTAAACTCTGCATCGTTGATAACATCTTCAAACTCGCTTTTGTCTTCAAACTCGAAGGTTAACTCGCCTGTAAGCTCGCGATGGCGCTCCCGCAAGTATTTCAGCAGGTAAGCGTTTGTGCTGCGTATGACAGGCACTGGTTTAAGGTTGTTTTCAATAGTGAATTTCCAGTCTGTTACACGCAAAACATCGGTTAGGCTTCCACCAGCAGCCGTTCCACGTTGCACGTAACTTTCAGCAAAAGAAACTGCTCCAGCATAATCCGCATAAGTGGCGCCTGAAAGTTTGCTTGTTCCCACAACCACGTCTTGTCCAATCAACTCAACAGTTGCCTTAACAAAGTCTTCAATGCTGCATTCCACTGTTAGCTTGTCGATTCTGCAGCCCTTATAGAGTAGGCTAATGATGTCTGTGGCACTGATGAATAAGCCCTTATACCATAGCACCTGAATGCTTAAGCTGTTTAAGGTTTGCACGTGCTGAATAAAGCCTATAGGTGCATCGCTGGGCAATATATGGCTAATTTTTAATGTTGGCTTTCTTAAGCCACGTTTTAAAGCTGAAAGGTCTCTGCTGCCAACTCCACGAACCATTATAAGGCTTGGGTCTAACCCAGCATCCACGCTTTCAGCGTTTACGCCAACCATCGAAGGATTCGAAGGCGTCTGCCCATACGTTGACTCCACAACATAATAGACGCGGCATTCATGCGCTCCATACGTTTCAGGCATTTCCCATTCACACTCCCAAATTTTCAAATAACCATGATTTGAGAACAAACTCTGTACGGTAAATGAAGGGTTTAACGTCCACACGGTCCAAATCGCGAAAACTAACAACATCCAAATAGGCTAGGTTGCCTCCTGTTTTGCCTTTGCGGCACGATGGGCTCCAGCCTTCATACTCATACAATCCCAAAAGCGCATAGGCAAAACAGTCGTCATAAACCTCGTTTTCGCTTAAGCCCACACGGTGCCATCTGCCATCAGCAGGGTCAAAGTAAAGCCATAAACCCTCAAAACCTTCACGCAGGAAACACACAGCCTTACCCATCATGTTTTGGTATAAGCCCGCATTGGCAGCGTCGTATTTTTCAGCCAACATTTTCAAGCCTATAAGCCCATAGAGACATTCAGTGTCCAACTGCAAAAGCCAGTTGTCGTCTATGTCAACGGCTCTCGCGAAACCGCCATAGGATTGCTGGTCCTGCATGGTTTTAAGGAAAGTGCAAGCGGCAAGCTTTGCAGCATTCAAGTAGTCAGCATCATTTGTCAGCTCATAAGCTTTCAGAAGCGAAGGAATAACACGGCAAGAGTCTATGGCATAGTAATATGTGCTGTTCTCGTTGCTTTTGAATCCGCCATAAGCCTTTTTCAAGTTATTAGTGCATTGCTGGGTTAAAATCCAATCTGCAAGGCTGATAATCTTGTTGTAAATTTCTGTCTTTCTATCTTTAAACTGGTTGGCATTGTAAGCCTCTGATAAGAAGTCTATTGCGAAGGCTGCAGCCAAAACAGCCCGTCCAAAACTCGTGTCTGGACCAGAATCTGGGATAACGTAAACGTAAGGCGCATAATCCATCACAAACGTGTAATAGGCTTCTGGCACTGTTCCCAAGTTTACGCCACTCCCACATAAGACTCTTTTAGGTTTGCGAGAATTCGCTCCAACTCGCCTTGAAGCACGTTTAGTGGTGGAGCATTGTTTAATGCTGAAACGTTTTTGTCGCCTATGTTGAAGCTTAAGCCAGCGGCGGAGCCGCCAGTTAAATAGCAAACCGCGTAGATAGCCGCTAAAACCGTTATAGCCTCTTTCTCTGCGTCTGTGCAGTTTTGGCAGTCAATTTCCTTTCTAAGCTCAAGCCCTATTGTGACGGCAGCCCGTTTAACCATCTTCTTGAGTTTAGCGTCTGGGATGTCCGCTGCGGTTATACCCAGCACATCACGGACATCTTCGACTGTTGCGCTTGCCAAGCAACCAAGCCCCTTGAATTAGAAAGGTTGAAAAAGCTAAATTTAAGGAATTTTCACGTTTAAAAGGCGTAATTGCTTATTTATAGTTTAAAAATTTGTTTTTAATAGGTATTTTTGAGAATAGGAATTATTTTAGCTCTTTTTCTTTATGTAGAAGATTAGGGTTGAGATGGTTAATATTAGAAATAGCAAAAACATGTGCGCTTGTGGAAATTCTGGGATTATTTCGTGCATGTAAAATGTGTGCAGGACATCTGCAAGTAAGTTTACTGCCAAGTTGAGTGATTCTCCGCATCGGTTTTTGAATGTGGGGTCGCTCCAGTTGTAGTTTTGGTTCATCCAGACGCACGTAAGGGCGCCGTCCACGTCAAAAGTTGTATCATAGGCAAGCATGAGCGTGGCGCCATAAGCGGAGATTTCGCTTAAAACACCATCGAACGATAGGAAAACGTTGAATTCGGCATCATATCTGTTTGTTTTTCCATTAACGTAGTTCTCGTAGTTTGTGTGAACTGTCTTGTTTTCGCTCTCCCAGTCCGTTCCAGCGCCCATAACATGCGCAAAAACCGCCACATCAACTATGTAGTGGCTCATAACCCCAAGCCTTTTGGCAGCGTTAACCATGTCTCCAGACCTGTAGTAGGCAGCAGCCGCCTCATATTCTTGTTGGGCTCTAACCGCCGAAGCGTCATCTTGCAAGGAACCATTAGCAAAATAGTAAACGTGATGTTTCGCGTTGTCGCCTATGCCGTCTGGTGCTTGATTGTTGTCTGGAAGCTCTGTTCCATAAAGGTACGCTGCGAAGTTGTTGAGGATAAACTGTTTTTCAATGTCTGGAAGCCAGTCCAAGGCGTGATGCGCAATCCAATCATGCGTTCCATAATCTGGGTGGTGTGGGTCATCGCTGAAGCCGCCGTTGCTCCAAGCGTTGGCATTATGGCGGACGGTGAATTGGGAAGTTAGCGCTATTGCTATTGTTAGAATGAATGTTAAAGCGAAAGTTTTTCTAAACATTTCAACCTTAAATATTACCAAAAAGGCTATATAAAACTGGAGGATGAGGCTGTCTTGCCCTTTTGCTTGTTTGTTGCTCAGGAACCTCCAATCCCAGAACCATCAGAAACACCCCCATTTGGACTGACGCCGCTGTTCTACATAGCCATAGCGTTAATATTAGCTGGTGTAATAGCGTGGAAATACAAAGCCATACTAGAGTTCATAGCGATTCTATGCTCAACAATGGCTGGATTCATAATAGGATTCGCAGCGACGCCGCCATACGGAAATGTTGGGCTGAGCATGATGCTAGCCACAGCTGGCCTATTGCTTTCCATAGTTGTTGTCGCGTTCATAAGGATAGTTAAGCCAAAAAAAGCGTTTGCTACAACCTAAAAAGGTGGAGATGAGCAGAGCACTAGACCGCAACCCTGTTTTTGTTGTGAACCGCTTTTGTGTGTTTACGTTTTTGCTGTGTCAACTAGTTTTTGTATCCAGACTGTTATGGCTGTAGGTCCAACAAGCGCCGTGTAAACATCAAAAGTCATCCCAGCCAAATCCAAGCCTAAAGCGCTGAACATGCCTATAGCAACGGTCCTTAGGAATTTGCGTGCATCGAATGGCTTGTCCTGCGCTGCAAACCCTAGGAAGGCGTAAACGAGCGCGGCGCAGACTCCTAAACCAATATTCAACGGGTTCATTTTATCTTTTCACCTCCCTTTTTCGGGGTTTTCCCGCCTCTATGGAACGGCTCGTAAAAATTGGTGAGGGGAGAAAACAGAGTTTTCAAAAAGGCTTTACTCATTTCTCTGCACTTTCCACGGAGGTTTCGGGTTTAGGCAAATCCCAAAGTTGCCAGCCAAACTTTACAGCGTTTTTGCGGAACTCTTCTTGGCGAATCAAGCCAATCTCAGCAGCCTTAAGCATGTCAGCCAAAACGATTTCTGGAGCCTTTTCAGCGCCCCAGTTTAAGCGTACACGCGCCTCAGCAGCATTCAAGCCAGCTTGCGCTAAAACCACGTCGAAAATTTCGCGTTCAACATTACGCTTAATATAGCGTTGAATTGGCTTAACAATTATGCTCTGCAATTCTAAAGCGGCTTTCGCCGAAGCCTCTGTAAAGCCAGGAGTGCTGAAAAGGCGTGGCAAAGGCGTCTCACATCCAAGATAGAACTGGTTTACGATGTGGTCAACGTAATATTCGAATCTGGCTCTTGGGTCAAGCGCCACTGGTTTTATGTCGCCTTTTCCGCTGTAGAAGAGCCATGCGCCTTCTCCGCTTCGGCTTCTTATGGCTTTCTCAAACTTTTGTATTGTCTCTTCGTCAGCTCTTTCAAGCAGTGCCAAAACGTCTGGTCCAGCGTATTTTTCGAAGATTTTGGGCATAATGCTTTCTATTTTGGCTTTCATCCAAGCGTATGCTGGACGCTGGTCCGAATAAAGTGTAAGCGAATGCAAAAGCACGTGTAAGACGCCAGTGCCGAAACCAGAATTGTCAAGGCAGTTAATGCGCCAGTGAATCACAGCCTCACGTCTTAATGTTTCGCCGCCATAGCTGTGCCGCAGCTTATAGCCTTCAACCCTTAACGGAATTTTGAGGTTTTCGTCGTCAATGTAGCTACGTTCGATGCGTTCTATAGCGTCCACTGGAAGCCTATGCATTTCAGTGAGTCTTTTAGGCGTTAATTTGAGCCAAAAATCGTTTCCACAAGCGACAAGCACACGCGCCATGTCAAAAAGCAACACGTCCAAATTCACATCTTCGTTAAACTTGTCCACAACACTTTTCGCCTCTGTAGCCTTGCTGTAATGTTCGTTAACCGTTGTATAGAAGCCCATGCCAACAGCGGATGCAGCCAACAAATCAACACTTGCCTTACACGCTGGGTCACGCTCATAAAGCCTTAAAACATCAGCTAACGGAATTGCTGGCGACTCGTATATTACTGCGTTATTTCCATAAGCGTAGCCGCTTTTGTTTCGGGTGCGGAAAGCCTCAACCAGACGCTTTAAAACGTTCATTGCAGCGCCTCCAGAAGTTTAACGCCTTTTTCGGTAATCACGTAGGGCGCCCTATGCCTAGCCTCGCTTTTCTTCACGTAACCGTTCTTGACAAGGTAGTGGAATATTCCCTCAAAAGTGGCGTGTGTTCCAAGCTTCTTAACAGTGCGTTTCTCAAGCTCTGTTCTGCATACTGGTTGCCTATTAAGTTCCTTTAAAACAGCCATTGCGAGGCGTAAGCGTTCGTCTAAGCGTCTCATGTGCAGACTACCTCCACGGGCTTTTGGGTTGAATAAAATGGGGGATAGTGAAGGTTGCAAACCATCATTGTGCGAAGTTCACGTTTGCCGTCCAAGCCATAAGCCAAAGGCGAAACTTCAGGCGTGAACTGCTCCATTTCGGCTCCGCAGACTGGGCATATGCGCCAACAATCGCAGATTACAGTTTCACCTTTGCGGTTTGCGTGGTGAATTTTTCCGCAGCGTGGACATTTTCCCTCAAACCGCGCCATTTCCACCATAACCCTTTTTAATGCTTACAACGAAGTGCTGATGTTGGTCATCTTGGCAACAGCCTTGCTTCGCAAGACGCCTAAGCCAAACCTTGTTGTTGCTCTGACGCCGAACTCGCCTTTGCGCGGGTCCTCCCAGTCCTCAACGGTCACGTCACGTCTCAGAAGCATGACAGCAGCCACACGCGTGTCAATAGCATAAGCAGTACCATTCGGAACAAGCGTGCTTGCCAAAACCTTCATGCCTAAGACGCTTCCGATTACGCCGCGTTCAAGGTCAACCTGCTCTGATGGCAAGTATTGTGCGTGTATGAACTTGTCATCGCTCAAGAGCTGGTGGAGTTGAATTTCGTTCACAGCCAAAACCGTTGGGCGCCAGTTTTCGCCTCTAACGGCATTGTGCAGCTTCAAAAGACCAGACCAGTTTAACGCGTTTCCATTGTTGTTTATTGGCGCACCTCCAGCCAAGTCCGCGTCGGCAATTGAACCATACAGGTTTAAAATCTTGTTCGTCTCCGCCTCTCCGAGGGCTCTGCCAACACGCTCAGTCATGCTGTCCAAAACGTTCCACGTGGCGTCTTCAAGAAACTCGCGTGTCCAAACTTCGGAAGCCTCAGCAACGATGTTTGTGTAAACGTCCACTGTGCTGAACTTCTTTCCGCTTAGACGCGTGAAGGCGCCTTCAGCATAGCGATAAGCAACAGCCTTCTCGTCCAGCGGGAAGCGCTCCATGGCTTCGCTTGTCGGTCTAACCATGATTATTTCTCTTCCAATCATTTCGGGATAGGCAGCCTCAACAAGCGTGTCATGCAAATGCCCAATTGCGCCAGCCATGTCGCTGAAAAGGTGCTCCTTAACACCCATGTCGCAGTAGCGCCTCAAAAACGGGTGTACAACAGCCTTCTGCTTAAGCTCCTCGAATAGTTGCCTAAACTCTGGGTCTCTCTGCATTAAACTCTCAAAAAGTTTGGGCTTCATGTGTATCACTTCTCCACGTAAATGAAGATTAAATCGTCTGCTGCTGATGCCGATTCAAGGGCTGTTCCAAGCTTGCGGTTATAGTAAATCGTATAAGTGCTTGTTCCACCTTCGTTAACGGCTTGGTCTGTCAACTGCAAAATCCGCCTGTTCGAGTCTGCGCCGTAAACGGCTTTCCCACGCGCTATTGCGCCTCCAACTTTAACCTTCACTCTTCCGCGAACCAAGACTGGACAAGGCTCGCCTACAGAAACGCTTTTTAAGGCTATGCCAATGCAATCCTGCGCCGACGTTGCTGGACTAACCTTGTCGTCTGCGCTTAGGTAAACTGGGTCGCCTCTTGTTATGGCTGCTGCAGCCTCAAAAGTCATTATTACGGCGCTTGGGTCGTCTGTTTCACCTATGCCCATCCAAGGCTTGCCAGTATTGTCCGCCATAAAATCACTCTCCAAACTTCATTGGTTTCGGCAAGTTCAGCCTTGCCTACTCCCACTAAAAACAAAAAACCATCAAACGCAAGTGCCATTAGCTTTAGCCCTCCCACGAAGTTTGTAGAGGATTCCGCGAAGCTCTTGGCAAAGCCTCTGTGGACCCAAACCCCAGCTTCTCTCAACCATCGGGCTTGGTAGGACGTTCTGAATCATCTTCACGACTTCTTCGACTGGAATTATGCTCTTCGGGTTTTTCAAGAGCGCTTCAGAAAGGCTTGCGCTTGTGTTTTGCAATTTAGCCGTGTTCATGTAGTGACTGTGCAAAACAAGCCAGTCCCTAATTTTATTTGCATCCCACATCTTCTCCTTAGAAAAGAATATGCTTTGAACTCTCTGCGCGTTAGGCTCGTCGCGTAGCCTACCGAAGATGGCGAGTATACCGTTCTCCTTGTCAAGCCATGTTAGGGAAAAGTGCTCGGGCATAAACGCTGCAAAATCTTGGTAAAAGCCTAAAACGTATTCGCCAGCAACTGTTGGTTCTGACGCTTGCTCTTTTACGAGTCTTTCCATGATTTGGATGTTTGCTTCTGGTATGCCTGGCACTGCCACAAGGCTTAGTTCTGCATTGTGGAGTCCATGTGGAACCTTTCCGTTTACTATATCTATTGTTTCGTAGTCTGCGCCTATGCTCACGTGTCTAACGAGTCCCCTGCGGATTTTTTCAGCTGTTTCTTCATCGTAGATTTCCGCTTCGTACCATAGGTTTTCGCCGTCCCAATCCGCTTTGACAACTTTGCCGACAGCGTTTGGAACAGCCACATGCTCAATGTAAACTGGCGCGTCTACAAGCTTGTCTACGAAGGACTTCAGTTCTTCTGTAGTGTAGATGTTGAGGTTTCGGCTAATTCCAGCGGTTAGGGCTATGCCCCTAATTCTAAGCGGCTTGTCAACTATTTTCTCCACGACATGAAAGGGAAGCAAAGCAGAAAAGTGTCTACGCACAACTTCGTTTTTGCTGTGTTTTTCAAACCAAGCCTTGGCTTTCTCAAGAGTCCACCCCTTCGACAAATCGAAGAGGTAACTTTGAACCTCCATTGTTTCCTTGTCCTTAGGCTTGCCGATTACGGCTTTTATGCCCTCTTCCTCGCTTAATGTTACCGTGCGCATAGTTTCAGGCTGAAATTCTTCTGGGTTTCTGTGACCGCTGCGAATGTATTTGTCGGTTATTTCCCAAGGCATTATGGACAACCTCACACAACTAACACCCAATTTATATACGTCGAAAATGAAAAGTCGAATTGTACACGCTGTTAGCCAACAATTGGGCTAACCATTAGCCTAACAAGTTGGGCAAAACCGCAAAACGCGAAAGTGGTTGAGGTAATATGCCTAGAAAACGAATAGTTAAGGTTGTTCTAAGCGAGGAGCAGAAGGGAATCCTCGCGGAACTAGCCAGAAGGCTTGGAACAAGCGAGAGCGAAACCTTGAGGATGGCTTTAATGGATTATGCCAAAGAATTAAGTCTTATGCAGGAGAGAATTCAGAGGTTTAGGGCGAAGGGGCTTTGCAATGATTCTCATGTTTAAATTTTGAATTAAATTCAACTTTGAATCGGATTTCGTCTCGAAACTAGCTTAACTAAAGATTAAATTTTAAAAAGCATAAGCAATTTATTTATAAAGGGTTCATACAAGACTTTAAACATTAAAGTGACTGAAGTGGCTTCCACAAGCAGTCAGACAAAATTGAAAGCTAGACAAAAGGACTTTGACAATATTTTAATCGAATCCATAGATGAAACCCTAACATCGCTTGGAGAATCAGTTAAGCAGTCAATCTATTACCACCTAGAAGACAAGTTTGAAATATCAAAAAAGGATATTCCAAAGCGAATTGAAGATTTTGCGAACGGAATAGAGAAAATTTTCGGCTTGGGCGCCCATTTCATAGAGATTTCGATAATGAAGAAGCTGTATGAAAAGATTGGCATGCCGCTTGAATGGAACGAGGACAAGGAGTTAATTTTTGCTAATTATGTTGAAGCCGCCAGAAAGTGCTTCAGGAAAGAGAAAGGTAGACGTTAAACTTTAAGTCTAGCTGTTTAGTTTTGGGTTTTAGGTGCGGTATGTATTTTGGATTCATAAGGGATTTAATGTCAAGAAAACGTTTTAATGTATCGTAATATTCAATATTTACAAGAGTGGGAAATTTGCCCCAAAAAGACTTCCAGAAAACCTTCCTAGAAGCAGTTGAAGAAGGGTTGCTTACGCTTGGAAACTCGCCTAAACAGGCTATACTCTTCCACCTAGAAAACACGTTCAAAATAAATTTTGAGGAAATCCCAAAGAACCTAACAGAATTCCAAAAAGCACTGGAAAAAATCTTCGGGCCAGGAGCGGTATACATAGAGAAGCTAATACTAAAAAGACTTTACGAAAAGTTTCAGCTTGAATTCGAAAATTCAGAAAACCAACAGCCAGACTTACTAAACAGTGTGGAAGCCCTAAAAAGGCGTTTGCTTCTTTCTGGTGGTGCCTAAAAGAATGGAAAAAGACGAAAATTTGAATCATGTTTTGGAAAGACTTCACGCATTATTTGATGGGTTAGAAGACTTTGTTTATGTGGCAGACCCAGAAACTTATGAAATTCTTTTCGCAAATAGCAAGTTTAGGGAGGAGTTAGACAAGGAAGTCATAGGAAGAAAATGCTATGAGGCCATTCACGGCGGAAAAAGGCCATGCTCTTTCTGCACAAACAAGTACATTTTCGGAGAGAACCTTGGAAAAACCCACATTTGGGAGTATCACTGCCGAAGAAAGGGACGCTGGTACAAGTGCGTAGATAAGGCAATAAGCTGGCCTGGAAACAAGTATGTAAGGTTTGAGATTGCAGTTGACATAACCGAACATAAACGTATGGAAAAATTTTTATCTGAAAGTGAAAGGCGATATCGCACTCTTGTTGAGGCTGCCCCAGACGTAATTTATAGCATTTCGTCAGACGGGAAAATTATTTCGCTTAATCCAGCTTTTGAGAAAATTACTGGTTGGAAAAGTGAGGAATGGATTGGTAGGCCGTTCACCGCGCTTATACATCCAGACGACACGGCAAAAGCTGTTGAATCTTTACAAAAAACTCTTGCCGGCAAACCCGAAATCGTGGAACTGCGAGTTCGTTCAAAGTCGGGCGATTATCTTGTAGGCGAATTCACAAGTGTACCACTAACTAAGGATGGGGAGATAGTTGGCGAGCTTGGAATAGCCCGAGACGTAACAAGCCGAAAAATGTACGAGGATAACCTTCAAAGGATTACGACGACGCTTCAAACTTTGATTCAAGCAATTCCGGACATAGTGTATTTTAAGGACGCTGAAAGGCGAAACCTAATTGTAAACAGCGCCTTTGAAAAACTTGTAGGCTTAAGAAAAGAGGAAATAATTGGGAAAAGAGATGAGGAATTTTTCCCGCCAGACTTGGCGGCTGAATGTAGAAAAAGCGACGAGGAAGCGCTTAGTAAAGGAGTTACCATCCGCGTTGAAGAGCATACTTTGGACAAGAAGGGCGTTAGAAGGGTCTTTGACACGATAAAAGCGCCAATACGCGACAAGGATGGAAAGGTCGTTGGAATTATCGGCGTAAGCAGAGACATCACTGGACGCAAAATTATCGAGGAAAAACTTAAGGAAAGGGAGGAGTCCTTCCGTTCAATTGTGGAAAGTTCACATGATGGAATAGCGATAATAAATGGAAATGGTAAAATTGTCTACGCGAACGACGAGTTAGTCAAAATTCTAGGATACCCCAGAAAGGAAATAGTTGGACAAGACTTTAGGAAGTTCTTAGCAAAGGATTTCCAAACGCTTCTCACCGCCAGAAAAATAAGCATACAAGCAAAAAGGCAAAAAGAAAGAAAGGTAAACACACAATACAGGCTAAAGATAGTTAGGGGAGACGGCGCCGAAAGAGAAATTGAAGTTAGAGCCGTGACAATACGGGATGCCCAAGCCAGAATGCGAACAATAGCTCAAGTGCTTGATATAACCGAACGCTTAAGACTTGAGGAAGAAAGAAGGCTCTTTGAAATTAGGCTTTCAAAACTAAATGAATATGCTCGAATGTTGAACAACGCAAAAACAATTAGGGAAATTTATAAGTTGACTTTGGATGCAATGGAGAAAACGCTAGGCTTCGAATACGCCTCAATTTTAATGGTTGAAAGGGGATTCTTGCAATTGGTAGCCCATAGAGGCTACTCAAAAGTTTTGTCTCTTAAGCTTCCGCTGGACGGAGAAAAAGGAATAACATTAAAAGTAGTAAAAACTGGAAAATCAATAATTGTTCCAGACGTTAGAAAGGAGAAAGCCTACGTTAGAGGCGGAGAGGGAATTCTCTCCGAACTGGCAGCGCCAATGAAGATTGAAGGGAAGGTTCTAGGCGTATTAAACGTTGAAAGCAGGAAACTAGCGGCTTTTGGTGAGCAAGATAAGCGGTTACTTGAAATTTTAGCTTCACACGTAGCGATAGCCCTAAGCAACATCGAAAGAAGAGAAAACCTCGAATCCCTCTCGAAAAAACTTGAAAACCTAATTAGAAGCTCAACGAAAATAATGGGAATCAAAGATACACGTCAGAGAATTAAAGAAATCGCCAAAACCATTCAAAGGTTTGGATGGAGAAGGGTCGTAATAGGACGCGTAGACGAAAACCTAGAACGAAAAGAACTTGTCACAGTAGGCTTAACAAAAGAGGAAATCAAACTCCTAAAAGAGAGAAAAGCACCTGGACACGTTTGGAAGGAACGTTTAGGGCCAAAGTTTGAAAAGTACAAGATTGGCGAATTCTTTTACATTCCATGGAGAGACCCGTGGATTAGGGAACACTTCTTCCACATTCCACCAGAAATTCCATTAGACCAAGCAGAAAAGAATTACTTGAAGACGGCTGTTCCAAGCAGACGCTCAGAGGAGGAAATGGTTGATTGGCATCCGCAAGACATGCTTTATGCACCTCTACGCACGCCAGAAGGCCGCATAGTAGGCATACTGAGCATGGACGACCCAGTGGATGGGCGCAAGCCAACAAGGGAGACGCTCATGCCGCTTGAACTTTTCTTACATCAAGCCGCAATAACAATAGAAAACGCTGAGCTTATAGAAAACTTGGAAAAAGCTAGAAGAGAACTTCAGCTTTACGCTGACCAGCTTGAAAACATGGTTGAGGAGAGAACACGCGAACTAAAACAATCACAAGAACAACTGCTGAAAACTCAGAGACTCGCAGTAATAGGCGAGTTAGCTGGAATGGTTGGACACGACCTTCGCAATCCATTAACCAGCATTGCTGGAGCCCAGTACTATCTAAAGAAGCATCTGAATTTGGAGGCTAATAGCAGGGTTAGGGAGATGCTTGAGCTCATAGAGAAGAACATAGCCTACTCGAACAAGATAATAAACGACCTTCTTGACTATTCAAGGGAAATAGGACTCGAGCTAACAGAGAAAACTCCAAAATCGCTTGTGAATGAAGCCTTGTCGCTTGTGGAAATTCCACAGAACATCAAGGTAAAAGACTTAACCACGCACAAACCTAAGATAAAGGTTGACCCTGAAAAAATTAAGCGCGTACTCACAAACATAATTAGAAACGCAGTAGAAGCCATGCCTAAAGGCGGAACACTAACGATTAAAAGCAGAAAAGTCGAAGACAAACTTGAAATTTCGTTCAAAGACACTGGAGTCGGCATGACAAAAGAGACGCTGGCGAAACTTTGGACGCCGCTTTTCACAACAAAAGCGAAGGGCATGGGCTTCGGACTGGTAATTTGTAAACGTTTTGTCGAAGCGCATGGAGGATGTATAACCGTCGAAAGTGCCCTTGGAAAGGGTACAACCTTCACGGTTACGCTTCCAATCGAACCTAAAACGGAAAAAGGAGGTGAAAATGTATGGTTGAAACCGCTAGAATCCTCATTGTTGACGACGACGAAAACATAAGGAAGGTGCTGCAGACAATACTTGAAGAGGAAGGATACAGCGTAGACGCTGCTGAAACCGCGAAAGAAGCCATAGAAAAGACAAAGAAAGCGTTCTACAACCTAGCTTTAATAGACATTAGGCTTCCAGACATGGAGGGCATAGAACTCTTAACAAAGATAAGGGATACTGTGCCGAAAATGCGCAAGATAATAATTACGGGCTATCCAACGCTCCAAAACGCCATAGCGGCAGTAAACCGAGGAGCAAACGCCTACATACTAAAGCCGTTTGACATGGATAAGGTTCTAGCGACAATAAGGGATGAACTCAAGAAGCAGGAAGAAGAGCGAAAGTACAGCCAAGAAAAAGTCGCAGAGTTCATCGAAACAAGGGTTAGAGAACTAGGAATGGAGAAAGAGACAACGGCAACACGCAAGAAATCCTAAAGGTTTTCTATTATTATCCAAAATTTCCCTTTTAACTTCCTTTCCAATCGTATCGCCCACTTTGTTGAGGGCTAAAAAATTAAAATTTTAGAAAATGGCATTCTCGTGTGAGCGAACGCGGATTTACGTTGAATTTGGATGTGGGTTGCGGTTCAAAGGCTAAATCTGTTAGGCGAATCGGACATGATTATGTGGTTTCCTGTGAAAAACAAGAACCTAATAAATTTCAGCCTAAAATTTTGTCTACAAACTTTTCTGGTTTCGGAATTTCTGGCTTCAGCCCTTTTCTTTCGCGAATAAACCTTATCTTGGCATTTGCCAGTTCGTTTGGAACTTGCTCCCAATGGTGAAACGTGCACTGCCAAAAGGCTCGACCAGAAGTTGCAGAACGCATCTCTTCAGCTAAACCGAAAGTTTCAGCAACTGGAACATGCCCAACAATCACTGTTAAAAATCCCCGCTGCTCCGAGGCAAGAATTTTTCCCATCCTACGGTTTAGAACGTCGGTGCAAACGCCAAAAAATTCCGTTGGAACAGAAACCTCAACCCTATAAATTGGTTCGAGAAGGGTTGGGCTGGCTGTCAAACAAGCGCCTAGCACTGCTCTGCCGAAAGCCCGCATAATCTGTTCGGGCTCACGCTTCTCAACGCTTTCATTAAGCTCAACGTTGACAAGTTTGACTTTCACGCCAGTTAAAGGCTCCTCGCACAACGGTCCATTTCTACAAGCCCAGTTGAAACCAGAAATTATGCTTGCCGCAGTTTCTGGAAAACGCCTAACAATTTTCGACATGTCAAAAAGCATGTTTCTATACTCGCTTAAAGCCAAGAAGCTTTCAGCTTCCACCAAACTATAATTTGCCTCTTCACGTAAGGTTTCAACAGCTTGTTCACGTCTCATGTCATGAGCAAGCAATCCTTTATCGATTAACTCCAAAACAGCATTCTCCAAGGGTTCAACTTGAACATAGAAGGTGTTACCCTTGTTTAGGCTTGTTGCCATGACGGTTTTTCCACGTTTTTGGATGCTTTCACGGTAAGCCACAACTGGTTTCGATGTTAGAAGTTCCATTTCGCCGCAATACTGCCTCAGAAATTTTAGGGCAATTTCAATGTGGAGTTCGCCCAGACCGCTGAGCAAGTATTGACCAGTTTCGCGGTCTATGGTAAGTTTTATGTTCGGGTCTTCAACTGCAACATTGTTCATAGCTTCTATTAAAAGCGGCAAATCTGCTGGATTTTTGGGTTCAACAGCCACTGTTACAACTGGCTCTGAAACGTACTTTATGCTTTCAAAAGGCACCATTTGCCACTTGTATTCAGCGCTAACAACGGTTTCGCCTGCACGCGCCAAATCCAATCCAGTAAGGGCAGCTATGTTTCCAGCATAAACCGCGTCAACAACCTCCCTATAAGAGCCAATGTAAATTGAAACATTCGTTATGCTAAATTCCTTTTTCGCGTTAACAAGGTAAACGGTTTCTCCGTTTTCAACAAAGCCCGAAAAAAGCCTTCCAGTGGCAACCAACCCCTCATTTTTTACCAGCTGCGCCATTGTTACGCACATTGTTGCTGGTCCATCATCGGTGCAGTTCAACATAGCCCTCCCAACGTCAGAATCCAATTTGCCCTTCCAGATTTTTGGCACTCGATATTGTTGGGCTTCAGCTGGATTTGGGAGGTTTTCCACAACCATGTTTAGTATGGCTTTTGAAAGCGGAACAACCCTTGAAAGCGTTTCGATTTTGTTTTGAGCGTAGGCGTCGATAATGTCTGCGAACTTTATTCCGCTTTGCCTTGCAGTTTCTAATGTGAAGCCCCACTTGTGCAGCGCCGAGCCGAAAGCAACAGAACCCTTTTCTGGGCTTACCCGCCACTTGCCCTTAAATTTTGGTTCTCCGTAAACGGCAATTAGGCTATTAAACTCATCAATTACACGAACAAACTTTTCTTGAATCTCGCTTGCGCTAAGCTTTAGTTCGCTTATTAGACGGTCAACTTTGTTTATGAATAGGACGGGTTTTACTCTCTCCTCAAGTGCTTGGCGAACAACGGTCTCCGTCTGAGCCATGACGCCTTCAACAGCGTCCACCACGACGATTGCGCCGTCTATGGCGCGTAAAGCCCTGTTCACTTTTCCAGTGAAGTCCACATGCCCAGGCGTATCAACAAGGTTAATCAAGTATTGGCGGTTGCCTACAGTGTGCAAGAGCGCAATGTTCGCAGTCTTTATTGTTATCCCACGCCTCTGCTCCTCCTCCAAATAATCAAGCGCCTTTGCCCTACCAGCAACACTTGAAGGCAGCAGCCCAGCATCAGCCAAAAGCGAATCAGTCATCGTGGTTTTTCCATGGTCTATGTGGGCGACTACGCCAATATTGCGGACAGCCTCCTTATTGCGCATAAGCCCAAGAATTTCGCGGGTGTGCCTAAACCTTGGCATTGCCTAAACTCCTTTTTGAGACAAACATGCACCGCATATAAAGGTTTATGAAACCACTATTTTATTTGTGCAGAACACTTTACCAATAGAGGATTTCGCTTTGAAAGCCATTACAGTGCACATTGAAGAGCTCATTAAGGAACCTTACGCTTCGATAATTTGTTATCCAAAAGCAAGCAAAGCGGAATTGAAAAAACGCGTAATGGAACTCCGAAAACTCGGCGTAAAAGCCATAGAATTTTCAGGCGAAAAAGAGGCTTTTAACATACCAATTTTGGGTAAGGGATGCGTTGGCATAGTGGTTATTGCCCATCGAAACGGCGAGAAAACGGCATTAAAAATTAGAAGAGTTGACGCGGACAGAAACAGAATGTTTGAAGAGGCAGAAAAACTTAAAATTGCGAATTCGGCTGGTGTTGGTCCAAAATTTTTGGCTGTAAGCAGAAACTTTCTTTTAATGCAATTCGTTGAAGGCGAGTTGCTTCCAAAATGGCTTGAAAAACGCTTGAAAAAAGACCATGTTAAGGCTGTTCTGCGCGGAATTTTGGAGCAGTGTTGGCTTTTAGACAACATTGGTTTAGACCATGGCGAGTTAAGCCACGCTCCAAAGCACATAATTGTAAACAGCGTATACAAGCCATACATAATTGATTTTGAAACAGCAAGCCTAAACAGGCGACCGTCAAACGTTACTTCCATATGCCAATTCCTCTTTTTAAACGGGCAAACAGCGCAGAAAGTCATCGAAAAAGTTGGCAAAGTGAACAAGAAAGCCGTGATAGAGGCGTTAAGAAGCTACAAGCAAAACAGAACAAAAGCCAACTTCGAAAAGATATTGGAGGCTTGCGGAATCAAACCTTAAACCACGTAATCCACGGCAAAGCCCGCGCTTTTACAGTTGCCGTTCTTTTCAAGTTTTTCCAAGCCAAGCTCCTTCAAAACTTCAGCTAAATCAAGCCAACTCTCAACTTGAAGTTGCCTTGCAACTCTACGCTTTTCGTAAAGAAGCGGAACAGAACCAACAAATAGCCAACCGTAAGCATCAGACATACGCGGACGTCCTTCTCCTTTCTCCTCAAGTGGAGAACTTGTTTTGCGGTTTATATTTTTATATGGAAGAATCGAATAGAGGAAAAATCTATCAAGCTAGAAATTTAAGTGACTATTTCATGCAGTTTTCCAGTTTTCACAGCTTCTTTTACTTCAAGGGTTATCCTTCTCCCCATATACATGTTCTCGCCATGCTTCAAGTAGGCATAGGGTGATGTTCCTATACCGACGTTTGTTCCAGCGACTATGCGCGCTGAAATCTCGAAAGTGTAAATTTCAAGGTTTTCCGTCACTATCGTTTCCAAGCAGAAAGGCCCGATTATTCCAGGAGGAGCTATTTCTCTTGAGACTTTTACTACGTTGTCGCCCATTCTTATAAGTTCTGGTAAAAGCGACTCTCTAAGCGTTAGCGGAATGTTGCCAACAATGGTGTATGTGGGACTTATTCCTATCTCAAGCTGTTCATCGGCGGGTATCCTCCCAATGGCGTCCACCGCTGATTCATACCTTTTGTCGACGCCCAGAAACTCGACATCGTTGCGTATTATTGACGAGAAATAATGCGGGTAAACGTTTACGCCTAAAATGTACTCTTGCAAATGTATTCGCTTAACATCATTCTCGTTTAGCAAGCCTCTACCAATCATCTCACTAACTTTCTTTTCAAAGGATTCGGGAGAATTTACGAGGAAATAGCCTTTTCCACCTTTTGCTCCCGGAAGCTTTGCCATAACTGGCCCGCTTATCTCTTTTGAACTTTTGAATGTCCGTGGAATTCTTAGTCCAGCTCTACGGAGCCAATCATTTTGTTTTTCGCGGCTTGCCTCCCAATGTAGTAAATATCTATTTCCAAGCATTGGAACATAAAGCGAATCAGTGATTTCTTCTGTGCTAAGGTAGGCGGTGAACGAACCGTGTGGAACAAGTATGGTGTTTAGTTTTCGCAGTTTTTCTTGCACTTTCGCGTTGAGTAATTCCGTAAAGTCCTTTACGAGGATGATTTCGTCAACAAGTGGAAACTTTTTGTAAACTATTACGTCGCTTTCCCTGCAAACACTTACTGTCCTGAATCCCTCTTCCTTTGCTCCCTTGAAAATATTTAGTGCAGAGTGAGAGCCTAAAGTCCCTATGGAAACCTTGTCAAAATCATAGTTATCAAGTATCTTTTTCATTTTTTCCCGCGTTATCATGTCACTATATCCCCAAGCCTATCCTCTTTAATTGCCCTTTTCACTTCCATAGCCACCCTTCTGCCAGGACCAACCTCCACACCATACTTGTACTTCATGTAAGGTGATGTTGGCTCGACACATGGGCATCCTGGCACACGTGGACTAACATCAAAAACGTAGAATGTTAAATCCTTTGTCACCGCTCCTTGCAAAGCGAACAAACCTATGATTCCAGGCGGATACTCCTTCTTGCTAACGTCGACGAAGCGTTCCGCGGCCTCAAAGACCTTTTCTATTTGGCTTTCCCGCATAGTCACGCCCAAATGTCCAATTTCAATGTTCTGGGTTGTAATGCCCAATTCAAGCTGTTCGTCGGCAGGCAAATCTAAAACACCGTCCAAGTCTGTCTGAATTCTCTTATCAAATCCCAAGAGGTCTATCTCGTCGGTTAATGGGGACCAGAAGAAGTTGGCGTTGAACTTTGCTCCAATAACGTATTCTTCTATAACAGCCTTTTTAAGGTCTTCTCGACTTATTATGCCTCGTTTTATGCGTTCTTCCGCCTTTTTCTCAAATTCTTTTGGCGAAACTGCATAAAAAAAGGCTCTTTCAATTTTTCTTTTCTTCTCTGGAACCTTCACTATAACTAGACGGTCTATTTCGCTTGGGTTCCTGAAAGTTTTTGGCGTCGGTATTCCCGCCTTGTCGAGTAGGTAGTACTGGTTTTTGGGTGTGTTTCGCTCTTCAGTTTTTAGCATGTAACGGTTTCCCATAATCGGTACAGCAAACCTTTTTTCTATATTTTCATAGCCCACGTAAACCGAAAATGAACGGTTCGGCACAAAAATTGTGTTCAACTCTCTAAGCTTTTCCATGTTTTCCTCTTTAACTATCTCTTCGAACTTTGCGAGGAGCAAAAAATGGTCAAACAAGTTTCGATAATATTTAGTGTAAGTTTTCTCTCTGCCCTTCTGGCAAACAACAACAGTTTCAAAACCTTCCTGCTTTGCGCCATGCGCAACTTCAAGGGCTGAATGTGAACCCAAAACGCCTATCCTAACATGCCTCTTATCATAACTCGAAACTATCTTCCTAACTTTCTCCAAGATAACCATTTCATTCGCCCTTGCGCACGCAACATTTACATTGACCTTGTAAGCCTTGCTCTGTCAAATAATTTGCGGTTCGCAAGCACGCTTGACTAACCTAAAATTCCGCACTCTAAGAGTTGGCACCTTTAAATTCCTTAACCAGGGTCAAAAGTCTTGGCACATCAAACATTTTTCTCCCAGTAAATTCATTGGCTGCCGCCATGTATACTTGGCTTATTAACGTTTTCAGCTTTGGTTCTAGCTTTGGCGGTTTCACATTAACAAGACTCTTCCAGTCCTCTACGCCTTTTTCCTTCGCCTTCTTCTTTGCCTCTTCCACCTCACTAGCCCATTCCGTCTGCCTATAGTATATGCGTGCTATTTCCTTGCTTACATGCAACCCTTCATAAGTGAATCTGCACTCGTCCAAAGTGCCGACGACATCTACAACCATAAGCCTACGCTGCGGGTCAAAAGCCAACTCTATTTTGCCGTCCTCATTAACCAAGCCCGCTTTAGAGGCTATTTCCGTAATTGTCTCATTTACAATCAAAAGCACACGCTTGATTTCTTCAACTTCATTGTCGGTTAGACCCGCAATTTGCTGCGCCTCTTTCCAGCTTACGTAGCTGTCGCTCTGCTCTAGTTTTGTGCTAACGTCAAAGATTGGTTTTGCCAGCCTTTCGCCAGCCCTCGGATAATGGTCTAGGCCTAGTTCCTCAAGCGTAACCAAGCCTTGTTCTAGGCGTTTGAAAACTGATGAACCTTCTGGCAAGCCATTGCGGTAGATTATCTCAAGCGGGATTAGGTAGTTCCTAAGCGCTGACGTGAAAACGCTATAGTCGTATTTTAGTTTGCCACTTTCCACGTAAGCTTTAGGCTTGTAAACGTTAACCAAATTGAACTCCATAACGTTTGTTGGCTCAGTTAACTCGTCAAAACGCAAAACCCGCCCGCTCTTGTCCACCAAGCCACGATAATGCGTCTTTACATCTTTCTCCTCAAGCCTCTCAAAGCAGTAAGCGCCCATAAGGCAAAGCGCTGCGCCTTTTCCTTCAATGTGATCTGGCATCTCACCCCAATCAAAAACAGAATAACGATCAGAAAAGTGGAAACGCCCAACACCCATGGTATCGCGTGTGGGTTTCTTTACAACTTCTAAGTCTTTAACGCTTCCCATATGCGCACACATCTACTTCAGTTTTTTAACAGACACGTCAGCCTTCTCAATTTCCTGCTTCTTCTGCTGCTGGTAACCTTTCACACGCTTCGCTAACCCTTCATCTTCTAAAGCGAAAATTTTTGCCGCTGCGATAGCTGCGCCTTCAGGCTCCATGATTACAACGGAGCCGACACCGCTTGGAACGCGAAGCGAAGAGTAAATGTCTGCTCCGCCAAATTTTTCGCTGTAAGGCGGACAAGCAATAACGGGTTTCACAGTGTTTGCATCCACAAAAGCGCTTAAGGCGTTAGATCTTCCAGCAACAGTTATGTAAACAACGTTCTCGCTTTCGTATGCGCGTAGTATTTCCAAAACTTTTTCGGGGGTTTTATGTGCGGAGGCAACTCTAAACTCGTAGGGTAAGTCGAAAACTTTTAGGTGGTTGGCTATTTCGCGGCAAAAGTCAAAATCCTTCTCTGAACCCATCAATATGACAACTTTGCCCTTCGCCATAAACACCAGCACTCACGCAACTAGAAGGTTTAATCGAACTAATAAATTTTTTTAAGCAAGAGAAAATCTAAAATTTTTGAAGGTGAAAATGGGCTATGGCGTTTCAGAAGAAAAGCAAAAAGAGCATAATAGACACGCTTTTTGGGACATCAATCTTTAAAGACCTTCAAGAAGGATTTGAAGACGGATACTCGATAAGCGTTGTACAAACACCAGAAGGCACAAAGGTTAAAGCCAAAGTTGGAAAGGATGTCGACGCAAACGAGCTTAAGAGGCAACTTCAAAGAGAATACCCAAATGCACAAATAGAAATAGAAGGCGGAAAAACTGAACCACTCATAAGGGAAATCTCGACAAAAACGCTTAAAAATGAAAATGAAAAGAAAATAAACGGTAAAACCTAACATTTTTCTATAAGTTTTATCGAGAAAAGTCTTTCACAAAGTCTTAAATCCACTAACACAAAATACTATCCAACACTCTGCGCGGGAAAACAATGCAAAAAACCAAACACTATACAATAGACTTAACCACCATAGAAGGTAAAGGCGAATTCAAATGCCCAAAATGCGGAGCCCTAATCTCGCCAGACGACACAACAGAAGAAAACTACACAATCATAGAGCCAATAGTGAAAGACAAAAGCCTAGAAAAGATAATAATACAATGCAACAAATGCAAAAGCCAAATCCACCTAACAGGATTCCAAACACTAAAATAAAAATAACGCAACCCCACCGAAATTTTATTCACCCCCAAAACAAACACGAAACACTTTAAATTTAACAAATCAATCAAACATCTAATCTGGGAGTAGTCGTCTAGCTTGGATAATTCATTATTTATTGATTTGTTCATATTTTAACTTCTCCTATTATATGATTAGTACTAAAAGTTTATAAACCTTATGATGTTATCTTCTATATGTGGTTAACATGAGTACTAAAAAAGTAAAGCTATATGAACGTGTAGAACCACCTAAAATTAGACGCATTGCTAAAGTAAAAGAATATGATGAAGTAATTGAATCTATCGGTAAAGAGCCTAGTGGATGGTACAAGGTAAACGTTCCAAATAAGAAACCTCAAACCGTGTATGTTGCATTATCTAAAAAACTTAAAGGAAGAACAGATTTGAAGCTACACTTTGTTAATAAAACGGTGTATATTGAGAAACTTTAAAAGGTTAACGTTAACTTGTCAAGAGTTAATTCTATCTTTTTTAATTGTTCTTCTATCTTCTGAATACGTTTCTCTAATTCATTAAGTTTCTTTACTATTTGCTCTTCATCCATTTAACACACCTATATTAATAACAACATGCCTCTTAAATATAAATACTACTACGCCAACCCAAACCCTCAAGGCGTTACAAACATAACAAACATAATAATAAACACTAGTATAGTTAATTGTTTAGGGTTAATGTTGTATTAGCAATTCAATGTATTAGTACCCTAAATGGAACATTCAACATTTTAAGGATTAATGAAAGGGCGCAATGTATAAGCTACATGGAAAACTTAGCATTTTTTAACGTAGTTTATCGAACTAGTAGCTTTTAAACTATCTATGGACATTTTCGACAGTATATTTATGAGGCTCTAGTAATCCATGTATTGAAGCTTAAACTATGTTAGTAATCTCTTTTATAACTGGTTATTTTCTTAAAATCTCTTTATTTATGGCTTTTCTATTTTATCATCAACACTAAAAACTTACTAGCTAAATCAATTGAGTACTAAACGGTTCTATTCGATATGTTAAACCAGTAAAATAACCTTAAAATAAGACCCGTTTAGAAAATATCCATTCAAATTTTCGATTTCGCAAACCGCTCTATAATAACATATTTATTGTGTAAGCATATTGGGTTTTTATTAGATTTATTGTGGAGTTTTCTTCATTTTTCATCATAGGTACGGTACGCACTTTTCTATTTGGCAACAAGTACCTATTTAATCAGATTAGACCCTTCTTCATCCCTACGACCCAAGTAATAGGTTAGCATTATTGAGTTAGTTTTTCTATTATTTTACCATCTGGAGTAAATTCTCTATTTGGATGTTTTTCTAAGAATAAGCTTATAGCCTTACTTAGTTTAAACTCATCGCTCGCTATAATTTCTTCTATGTTGGTTATTGCTTTTTGATATTGTTCTCTAACTCTTGCTAATTGTTCTTCTAAATTTTGTACTTGTCGTGGATAATCACAAACATTACATTTACCTCTAAGTTTCTCTTCTTTAGGCTTACGGACTCGTGTTGATTCTGTAAAATTATTCTGTATCCATCTATAAACTGTTGCTCTATGAATACCATACCTTTTAGCTAATATATCAGCAATCTTAACTTTATCTCCAAATTTCGCATTTTGCGAAAAGTATTCATAACTCCATTTAAGATGTTGTATTCTAGCTTCTTTTGTTAAAGGTATATTTTCACATTTACTATCTCTAGGAACAATCTTAACTTTACCTAAAGCCTTAATCTGTTCTAATCCCAATAACCTTATTCTCTTTAATCCATCATGTGGAAATCCATCCTCATCAATGCAAACATCATTAATTAAACCATTCACTTCTAAATCCCTAGCTAATTCTGGAAATAATTTTCTAGCTTCCTCATCAACTATCCTTACTTTCATAGTCATCTGTTCAGGACTTCTAAACAACTTTTCCCTTTCTTCATACGGATTTTCCATTACAGTTTGATTCTCACTCATTCCCATCACCTCTTCAATTTATTTTTTATTTTATCTAAAACATTCATTTTAGGTTCTTCTTCTAATTCCTGTTTAAGCATGTTGCGACAATCTAAACAATATTGATATAACGTTCTTCCTCTTATGCAATAATTAATTACGTTTTTATGCTTACAAAATCTTGTATTGTTCCTCGATGTAACAACTACTCTGCCACTAGGCTTAAATCCTACTTGTTTACCTTTAACCATTAAAACCATCTTTTCTTTTTATCATTCTTCAATACTGGTTTGTTTGCATTCTCTATTTGTTTAAGGAACACTTCATAAACTGACTTACCACAATTTTTACAGAAAGTCATGCGTAATTGTTGTTCTAAATTCCATCCACATAAGCATTGTAAACTTGGAATAAAACGCTCTACTGGAACTTTCTTTTCAATAATTTGCGGAACTTCTTTCTGAATTACTTTAGGAACTAAGTTTTCGTTTAAAAGTTGTCGCAGTATAAGTTTTCGTTTAAACCGTAGTGGCAGTCCGTATGTAGCACTTCCTTGTACTAACCATTCCATTTCTATTGGTATACCTTGCTCGTTACATGTAACCTTAAAATTAGGAGTTCCCATTCTTCCCAATTCTGCTTTATACAAATATTCTCCATATGGTTCTCCTTTCTCATTAAGTGCTTTCTCTAGCCAACAACCGTTTTCCAATTGGTATAAGATGTAAGGTGTAATTTGCATAGGTGGAACTTCAAAAGGTAAAGTTGTAAACTTGTTTTGTAATTCTTCAATTTCTTGTTTAAGTTCGTTCATTTCATTTTCTAACTGTTCTCTTGTTGGTAAAGTTTCCAATTCTTCTTGTAGCTTCTGTATTTTCTGCATATCTGGATTAGGTTCACTTCTTAAAGCATAAATTTCTCTGCTTAAAGATTCTCTCCTAGAATTGCTAAAGTTATAGTATTCAGTTTCTAGCTGCCTTAACTGTTCCCTTTTAGTTTTTAATTCTTCAAGTATAGCCTTATGTTCACTATCCAATTCTTTAATATATGAACTAAAAACATTCTCCATGTTATGATTCCTCTATCTTTTCCAATATCTTTTTCATTAAAAAGTCACGTTTCTTCTCTGATTCTTCTTTAATTTTAAATTGCTTTTTTAAAGCCTCACTTAATCGCCAAGTACTGTCATCAAGTTTATTTGTTGATACTTGCAACTTGTCTATGTTGCTTGATAGAGTCTTTAATAATTCCTCTATTTTCTCATTATGAACACTCATTACATTAAATTGTTTTATAACGTCTATCAAGGAAGTTACCATATCTAATTCTGTTTCTAACATTTTACTAGAAATTTTGTTGTTTACTTCGACAGCATCACTTAGCCGACTACATGCATATTTCAAACTTTCTATTTCATCTTTCAATTCTTCAACAACTTTTTTATATGGTTTTTCAATACTCATTTTATTCTACTCTCCCCAACAATTCACTATTTTTTATTTCATTTAGAAAAACATGCACCAATTCATGAATAAGATATAGAATACAACGAGGCACACTTACACATTCTTTAAAATCATCTGTTTTCCGTAAATAAACAGTGTACATATTCTTATCTGGAATTACAAAACCAAAACACAATTCATTTTCTTCATTAGGCTTGTATTCTTTCTTATGTGTTTCCTCATATACTTTTTTAAATTCTTCTAGATCCAAAACATACATTTTAATATTTTCTGGATATGGTATATGAAACAATATGTCCCAAATTTCCTTTAAAACTTCTTCCGTAATTTCACTCATTCTTATCTACCTCCTTTACCATTCTATCATCCCATCCCTTAATTTCATATTGTTTCTTTAATTTTTCATCTATCCTTTTCAATCTAATATATTCACCCTTACCTTTTCTCCAATACCCATGTATAGATATATTACTTGTATTGAGTTTATTTTGGTGAAAGAGGCTTAAAAATAGCTTACTTAGTAACAACTTTACTTCGTTTATGTTGTCATAAGTTGTTTCTCTATGAATAACTATTTGCCAAATGTCTTCTGGAACATTATAAGGTTGATAGCTAGTGGTTAAAACTTTAACATCTAACGGAACAGTATTCTGTACATGAATGAACCGTTTAACAACTTCTCTATTAACCCATTCTCTAGTCCATTCACAATTATGATTAAGATTCTTACATTCCACACCATAAGTTTTATTATCATGTCTAAATATTATGTCTATACCTAAATGCTGGTCTCTAGCGTAATCATCATCATAAGGGTTATGTAACGGTATAGGATACACTCCAATATCTATAAGACTGTAAAAAGTAGCTATTTCCAATAATGCACCTTTAATTTGATATTTGGTTAATCTAGCACATTCTTTAAGTCTATTTACAGCATCACTAAAACTCATATATTACTCCACCATAAACTTGTTACCAGTTAAGCCCAAATTAAACCCCATTCCATAAAACAACCCATAAACAACCTCATATTCTATACATGGGTATATCAATTAATAAGCTCTCCTAGAAAGACATGTCCACAATTTTTACACAAGTATCTTTGACATTTACCTTTAGCTCTATACTGAATACCTGCTTTACGTATATCTGAACTATTACATCTTGGACAATTCATATTACATTCTCCTATAATAAATAAATATATTTATGGACTATTTATAGTTTATTTTACAGTTTAACTTTTATCTACAACTATTTCAATAGCTTCTCCAGTTACGTCCTCTGAGGACGACTCGGTAATTTTGCCCCATAACATCTACCGATTCTACTGATTCAGAAGAAACGGAAAGCTTTTCCCGTTGTGTCCTCAGAGGACACCTCTGTAGTTTTACCATCTGTAACTATCTTAATACCCTACGCCCTCAGAGGGTGCAGGGTTGTTCATTGTTAAAATATTATGGAAGTCCTAAAGATTTACATGACTGGAAAAAATGTCGTCTAATTCAGACGAAATTTCCAAAACTATGTTACTCTCAGTAAGAAACTTAATAAAGTTAACATAGAAAAACTCTAAAACATTAAAGCACTATTTACGTTTTCTAAACAATCGTACTCCATCTATTTCAGTCACATATTCAAAACCACATTCAATAAGTTTTCTAGCTTCATCAATTGTATTAGCGGTAGCACTTACGTATTCATCATTAGGAAAGTTTACAAGTTGCGTATAGATTAATGTTGTTTCAAGTTTCTTATGACCAAGTTGTTTCATAACGTAGAGTATATCTTTAGTTTTAGCATACAACATTGTGGCATAATAATGTCGAAGGTCATAGAGTCTTATAGATTTTAATTGTGGTTCACTTAGTTTAAAGGCTACTTTATTTCGTGTTTTAATCCACATCTTTTTAATCCATATTGCTTGTGGAAAACTTTGGTATTTATTAAAGTATAATTTTAACATGGCTATTGTTTCATCACTTAACTTAAAAACTCTAGAATTATGTCCCTTGAATCCTTGTACAGTAAGTAGCCCTCTATCAAAATCTATATCATTCTTAGAAACTTTACTTAACTCATAAGGCATTACTCCAGTTTCCATTAAAACTTTAAAGATAACAGCGTACTTCTTACTGGCACTAATAACTTTCATAATGTTTTCTTTAGATGGAATTTTAGGTAGTTTCCTTTCATAGTGGTATTTAGGTTTAATCCATTGTATTCCATTAAGAACAGCATAGTAATTGTAGGCTTTAACCATTTGAATCTTAAAGGAATTACTGCATTTTTTGTTAGCAACATATTCTTTTACAGATTGAGGATTATCCAAATCGGAATGACAACTTAACTCTTTCAGTATGTACCCAATTGTTCGTAAAGTACTTTCACTTAAACCATTATTTTTTAGTTTCAACAAAACATTTATTATTTTTACTTCTCTGGTATCCTTGACCAAGCGTATGGGGTAGTCGTCTAGCTTGGTCAAGGATACCAGCCTGGGGAACAACGTCCAAAGTCCAGAACGCTGGCGGTCCTGGGTTCAAATCCCAGCTACCCCATCACTATCGTTTAGTTTGGATTTGGATTCTGACTTCATAACATTTTTACTTTTGCATGATAATTAGAGACGCGTCAACAATGTAAAAAGGAGGAATATTTAAGAATGCGTGTTAATGTTGTTGCTGTTTTGTTGCCGTTGCTTTGTGCTTTAGTTGTGAGCTTTTCTGTTGGTTATGCTGCTGAGATTACTGCGTGTAGGCTTGACAAAAGTGCGTATTATCCAGGTGGTTCTGGATATGTCAATGTTACGGTGTATAATGATAAAGGCGATGTAATTAGGGTAACTGAAGTTTCTGCGACTGTGAATTATTTCTATGCTGATGGCACACAGTATACGCAAACGTTTTACTCAAACGGCACTCTTCCAGTCACAATTGCTGTTGGACAGTCAACATCGCTTTCTGTTCCGTTTACGTTGCCTTCAAATATTGCCCCTGGATATGGAAAAGTCAATGTGCGGGCAAGAACAGAAATATGGAATACTTTAACGCAAAGGTGGACTCAGTCGGACAATCCCACTTACGAGCTACTCATATATGTAGAATCGCCATATAAACAGCAGTTGCAAAACCTCGAGGCTGCCAACAATAATACTGTGCTTATGATGTATGTTTTCCTAGTCACAACTGTACTGTTTTCTCTGATGTTGCTCGTAACAATAGTCGGCAGAAGAGCCGTTGGAGCCACGGTTGCGCCTCCAAGTCCACAGCAGTCCTAGCGAGTGCAAAGGTTTCAAGCTCATACTCGCGTGTTTTCAGCCATCATTTTCCTAAATCTTCTAAAGAGTTTTTCGAAAAAGCTTTTTCCGCGTGGACTTCCCTTTCCTATTCCTGGACATTCTTTTGTGTAATTGAAGACGTATATGCCGTTGCTTGTTTCCTTAAGTTCGAAGGGATAAAACCTACAGATTAGCGGTCTATAAGCGTAAATTGTGCATTGGTTTTTGTTTAGGAATATGCATTTTCCATCGGCAGTTTTTCGCATCTTGTAAGCGTATGGTTCAAAGCCTTTAACCTCTTCAGAGAAAGATTCTGGGTGCATTTTTATTTTTACGGCTATTTTTTCAATTTCGGTTTTCAGCATTAGGATTGTTCTTGTTCTTTTTTCTGTGTCTCCGCAGCATAAGGCGCATTTTATGCACTTGAAGCATAGCTTTTTTGGGTATGCGAACTTCAATTTTTCCCGCGTCTCGCTAGTGTTTGTGATTTTAGGAAAATTTAATATAATAAGAATGTTATAAATGCTGATTTAATATGAAGTTGTAGGTGGAAAATTTTGGCTTCGAAGAAATTGCTGGACATGCTGAATGATGCAGTTGCACGGGAACTGCAAGTTTCAATACAGTACATGTGGCAGCACGTTCAGTGGAGCGGAGTAAGCGGATTCGCAGTACAAGAAGAGCTTAAGAAAATAGCCATAACAGAGATGAAACACGCTGAAAAAATTGCTGAAAGACTATTTTACCTCGGCGGAACGCCGACAACAAAGCCAGCGCCGATTTTCGTCGGAAAAACCCTTAAAGAGATGATTCAACGTGACATTAAAGACGAGGAGAACGCCATAGAACTTTATAAGGCAATAATTGATTTGGCTCAGAAAGAAGGCGACGTAACAACAGCATTTATTTTCAAGCAGATACTTGAAGACGAGGAAGAACACCACGACACGTTCACAACGTTGGCTGAAGGCTTAAAGTAAAACGCAAAGCCTCCCCAAATTTTTCTAAACCTTTAAACATTCTTTAATCCATAATATCTGTAATAGCAAGGTAATTAGAAGGAGCAAACTCGATGGTGTCAAGCGAGGAAAGAGTTTACGTTATCCAGAAGCATTCGGCAACACATTTGCATTATGATTTACGCCTTGAAATGGACGGTGTCCTAAAAAGCTGGGCAATTCCAAAAGAACCCCCAACAACACATGGTGTTAGAAGGCTTGCAGTTCAAGTTGAAGATCACCCGCTTGGATACGAAAGGTTTGAGGGCGTGATTCCAGAAGGCGAGTATGGCGCTGGAACCGTGGAGATTTGGGATAGGGGCACGTATAGGCTTTTGGATAGAAAGCCAAATAAGCTTCTCATAGAGATTCACGGCGAAAAACTGCGCGGAACATACGTGCTCTTAAGGTTTAGAAATGAGAAAAACTGGCTTTTCTTTAAAAAGAAGTGAACATGAAAATAGCGATAATTACAACTAAAGCGGCACGAACAGTTTATGTTATAACTTCGGCTTCTGCAAACCTTCGGCTTATTCGGGTTATCCTTATTTTGGCGTGGTCTCCCGGCTTGGTTTTTGGCACGAAAATGACTAGTCCTTGTATTCTTGCTATGCCTTCTCCGCGTCTGCTTGTTTCTTGTATGTCAACTTCGTATTCCTTCCCAATTTCAACTGGTTTTGGCGGAAATCTGCTTCCCCTCTCTCTACCTCTGAAAGTTCTTCTTGCGCCGAAGCTTCTTCTTTCTTCCATACAGTTCACCTCTCGTCCCGTTTTCAATTCCGCGGTCTAAATAACTGTTAACACGCCGTTTCTTCCAACGTTTAGTTGAAGTTCACCCCTGAACGAGGAGACATAGCCTTTCTCAAGCTTGATTTTGTCGTTGACCTTCACCATGCCTATCTGCTCGTTCCAAAGCGTCAACTTTATTTTCCCCGTTTCGTCCTCGATTATGGCTGTTGCAACCTTGTAGGTTTCATCCTTAAACCTTGAAAGAACCTCATGCGCCTCTGTTTTCTCTATGACTCTGGCTTCTAACGTGACGTTTTTCATCCCATTCCGCAAATCCTTAATTTTCAACAATTAAACCTTCTTTAGGCTATTTTCTCCGCGACTGCAAACTTTTGTCCAACAGAGAGAATCCTAACCTTCACGCGCTCGCCTATTTTGCTGTTCGGCACAAAAATTAGGAATCCTTGTATTCTGGCTATTCCGTCACCTCTGCTTCCAATGTCGTCTATGACAACCTCCAACTCCTGATTTTCCTTAACAGGCGATGACTGGAAAAATGGTCTGCTCGGTCGGAACCTACTTTGGCTTCCAAACCTTCTAGGTCTTCTCTGGGCATTTCTCGTTTTTTCAGGCAGCCTTCTTGGCATACTAAATTTTCGTCCTTACCGCGGAACCAGCCTACAACCATCAAGCTCAAGTGCCCTTTGATGACACTGAGTTTTGGCTAAGCTGGCTACAACAAGGAGGGGATTCCAATAATATAAAGATTGCTAACGTGCTTCACGATTTTAATCTAGAATAATTTGTTGAAGAGTTAAATATGAATAGAAACTGGTTATTTTATGAAAACTTATCGAATCAATGATTACGAGGATTAAACTTGCACCAGCCAACACAAACAAAACCAATAATTCAACTTGTAGACGTGTATAAAGAATACAGTGTTGGAACTGCCTACACAAGCGCCTTAAAAGGAGTAAACTTCAAAATATACAAGGGACAACTTATTGCTATAATGGGGCCTTCTGGTTCTGGTAAGACAACACTCTTGAACATGATAGGCCTCTTGGACAGGCCAACAAGGGGTTTCGTGTTCTTTGATGGATTTGATGTTTCAAAACTCGATGATAAAACTCTCGCCGACTTAAGAAATAGTAAGTTGGGCTTTGTCTTTCAGACATTTAACCTCATCAGCAGACTCACGGTTCTTGAAAATATAGAGTTGCCCTTGATACCCAGAGAAGTTCCGAGAAAAGTGAGGGTTGAGCTGGTTAAGGAAGCGCTGGCTAAAGCCGGAGGAGATGAAAGATGGCTCAATAAAAAACCAACTCAACTTTCTGGAGGCGAACAGCAGCGAGTGGCAATTGCAAGGGCTATTGTTGGAAAACCAGTTGTCATTTTAGCTGATGAGCCTACGGGCAACTTGGATAGGGCTTCGGCAAAAGTTGTTGTCGAAACTTTCCTTAACCTTAACAAGACTGGGCACACGGTAATAGTTGTGACACATGATTCAGAGGTGGCGAATTGCATGGAACAAATATATATTATTAGAGATGGAGCAATTGTGGGAGAATTTATGCCTAATAAGGCAGAGGCACTTATTAATAAGGCATAAAACTCAACTGTTAGGGATGTGATGTGTGATGGGCTTGAAATCCCCAAATAAAATTTCATCTGCCATGTTGGTTATGATGCTGGTTCTCCAGTGCACACATATTCTTATGCAAAACGTGGCTTTCGGAGAAACTGTAGACTTCGTCGTCAAGAATGTTAATGTTAGGTCTTCTGTTGACACCGCGCGCGTCTATCCGGGCAGCAACAAAGTGAACTTAAAAGTTGAAGCGGTGTACCAGAACGTCACTCCAGCTCAAAATGTTGTTGGATGGCTAAACACAACAACTGCGGGCATGGGCTTCGGTGCCCAAAGCGGTGCGTGTTCCCCAGCAAAACTCCTCAACGGGAGCATAGCAGAAAACGTCACTCTCAACACTTATGTAACGTTTGAATATTTGCTTGACATAAGCAGTTCAATAGCGCCAGGTGATTATGAACTAACGCTTAACATAAAATATGAAAAAGAGAGTAGCGTTACCTTTGAAGTTCACCCAATAAACATTACAGTTTCGCCTTATCCACCAATCTCTTTAAGGGTTGTTGATGTCTACTTTTCGCCAGCATCTTATCCAGGGTCAATTGATACAAACCTTTACGTCGTATTAGAGAATAATGGCAGTTGCGCCATAAACTCTGCGAACTTTAACCTCACGCTTCCAGAAAACTTCACAGTTAAAAATCCAAGGGCAAACGTTGGACTCGTTTACACGGGAGACCGTTTCACATTAACTTTTACGGGAGTAACCATACCAGTAAACGCTGGTATCGGCACATACAACATCACTATTGGCGCCGATTGTAGCGCAAGAACAGAGGATGGAGTAACTTACAGCAACTCAACACTAATCGAAGCTTTTGTTAGTGTAGAGGAACCGCCTCCAGAAGAACCCATAATGGTTGCAAATGTTAACACGCTTTACAACGGCGCCCCAGCGCCGCTGCTTCCATCAGCAAGAAACATCGTATTGCGAATACACCTTATCAACAGGCTTCCAGACACAATAAGCGCCATGTCCGTGAACGCTACACTTCCAAGTGGAATTTTTGTCAGAGCCATTTCAGGAACATACATTAACGGGATGGCGCCGGGAGGAACGTGTTATGTGGACTTAACATTGGATGTTGATTCAGGAATTGAAATAGGTTTAGCGGCGGGCATTTTGGACATAACCTATTTGCGAATAGTTTCTGGTTCCTCTTTTCTGATGAATCAAACTGTAAACTTTCCAGTAAACGTGGAAAGCGCGCACAGTTATCTATCCGAGTTGGCTCTTGTTGAGGCTTATTGGGGTTATCCGGACCCAGCGCCTGCATACTCCACTTCGAGGTATGTGCCTTTAACAATTAGGTTTGTCAACAATGGACGTTTTGACGTTCAAGGCGTTGTCATAAACGCTTCGTCACAATTCCTTATACCGATAAAGGATTCTGATGCAATTGCCGTTGCTGTTGCAAGTGGAGGCTCTTGCACGGCAGTACTCTACTTTGACGTGAACGCGGATGTACCAAGTATTCCATTAGAAATACACGTAAATTACATGTTTACTGAATTTGGAACTCACATCAACGTGTTTAGGAACTTCACAGCGTCTATGCTTGTTGAAAGTTATCCAGCGTCAGAGAGCGTTTTGGCGCTTGTTAGTGCTGGATGGCAGAACAACGTGAACGTTTTTCCAAGAACAAGCAACGCAACATTCCAAGTAACATTGGCGAACAGAGCGCCGTTCTCAATAGGTGGAGTAAATTTGAAACTGAAACTTCCTTCTGGGATGAGTTCAAAGGGACTTGACGAGGCAACGGCGTACATTGAAGGTCCAGTGCGAACTCTAGCCACGTTAACGGCTTTATTTACAGTTTCAGTCAGCGACATATCTCCTGGAAATTATGATGCGGACTTGATCGTGGATTGCATTTTGCTTTCTGGTGGACCAGGTGTTAGACGCGTCGAAGAGTTCGCGATACAAATCAGTGTTAATGATGATACGTTTGCTTTGGAGGTTGTGGATGCGAGGTGGTATGAGGGTTCTGTTGGACCAAACACTTATGGCGCCCACCTAATAATTCTGGTTAGAAATGTTTACGTTGATGGGCTTCACGGCGCTGTACTTAAGCTTGAATTGCCAGATGGCATCTACAATTCAGCAGACAACTCAAGCAGCGTTAATGCTGCGCCGCTTTCGGTGCAGTTGCAACTGCCTCTGCAAACGCAGAACCTCGCGGAAATTCTAAACGCTTTTCTGAGCGCTCAACAAGCTAGCACAGCGCAAGTTTACAGCCTAGGCGACATCTTAACTTTCATGTTTAGCCTCAACCTTTTAGATGTGGAAGTTGGAAACTACATTTTTGATGGACAACTTTCTTACATTGACGCGTGGAACGGCAACAGAAAAATCCAATTGAAAATTCCAGTTGCCATACTAGGCAAGGCGGGATACATTGGTTTAATTATGAACGAAAGCATCAGCGTAAGAAACCGCTATGTAAACACTTCGCTTACGCTGGTAAACCATGGCAGTTCGCCAGTCTACGACGCTTACGTTGTAGTTTCGCCTTACCATGGAATGCCAATACTAATAGCCTCACCAACCGTGAACTACGTTGAGAGGATACTTCCAAAAGAAAGTCTTGAAATCCCATTATCATTAGCCTATAACCCACTTGGCTTCTATTCACAAACAGGCGGCGTTTCAGCCGTAACTTATGGTCCAGTTCCCCTAATGATATCAATCTTTTACAAAGATTCGTGCGGCCACTCTCAAGTATTCAACAATTCCATAGTGGTTGTCGTTGAGCCCTTCATAGACCTCATACTACGAAATGTCAGAGCAACAGGCACAAACGCGTCGTCAACAGTAACTGGAATAATCGTTAATTATGGTTCTTCATCGGCTTATCGTGTCGAGGCGGAACTCAAAGTTGGCGAAACCACAGAGTCCTCCTTTATAGGCGACATTGACCCAGGATCAGAAGTAGCCTTCAGATTGGACGCAAACAAGTATGAGAGCTCTGCTGTTTTAACTTTGAAGTATTATGATGTGTTTAATAAGCTGGAGACGAAGCAAATAAGCATCAATGTAACGTTTCAAGAAGCACCCACAGCTCCACAGACCCAAGCTGAACAGTTTCCAATTGAAAGATGGGTTATCGTAGCTGGCGTGCTTGTTTTTCTAGTGGTTGCAACCGTCCTAATTTATAGGATGGTGAAGAAAACGAAAATTGGAGGCAGCAGCCCTTAAAAAGCGTTGGTGAAGCCTTAAATGCTCATTGACTTTGTTAGGTTGTCGCTGAAAGCCTTAAGCGAAAGGAAAACCCGAGCAGCTCTCACCATAATAGGAATAGCCATCGGTCCACTAGTTCTTGTCATGATGAGTTCAGTTGTTGGAAGCTACTCAAGCTACATACTAGAAAGGATTACTTCTCTGGGACAAAACACCATCGCCGTCTTCCCATCCGAAAACTACTGGTTTGACGAAGAAGACATAAACTATATTAAAACCGTTGACGCTGTTGAAAGAGCTGAACCCTTCTACAACACGCAAGGAATAGTGAAAAGGGGAACAGAAGACGTTAAAGTATCAATATTCGCAGTTGATTATAGCCTTCTTTTTGAGGCAATAGGGAGCCTAGAAATCGACGAGGGCACAATTCCATCAGAACGTTCATACGCGATAATAGGGCGAAAAATAGCCTACAAAGACAACGCGAAATATTATGGTTTAGAAGACGGTTTAATTGTAACCGTGCCAAAAATCGAAACTGGAAGGATAACGGGCAAAAAGACAATAGGAGTACGCGTAGGAGCAATCCTTAAAGAATATGGTGGCGCTTTAATCGTTGACCCTGACTCCACAATTTTCATGTGTCTAGAAGCTGGCAAGAGACTGTTAGGCTTGGACAAGTGGTCCGGAATACTTGTTTTGGCAAACAATCCGTCTAACGTGAAGCTGATAGTTTCAACTTTAAGGCAACATTATGAAGATAAAGCCCAAATAATAGCCTTCAGCTCAATCGCCGAAGCAATATCCAGCGTTACTGGCGCAATAAACTTCATAAACTTTTCAACTTCGCTTTCAGCATTCGCCGTGGCGGTTGCTGGAGTGGCAGCCACAATGATAACTTCTGTTATGGAGCGCACAAGGGAAATAGGAGTTATGAAGGCCATAGGCTACACGAACAGGCAAATCCTACTCCTAATACTGATGGAGTCAATAGTCATGAGCCTAGTCGGCGGAGTATCAGGAATATCGGTTGGTATAATAGGCGCGCATATTCTCTCGTCAAGCGGTTTCACAATAAGCGGCATAGGCGAAAGCGGCTTAACCCTAAGATTAAGCCCACTGATAACACCATACCTAATAATTCAAACGCTAACGCTCACCATCCTAATAGGATTGGCTGGAGGAGGTCTCCCAGCCTACAGAGCATCAAAAATACCGCCAGTAGTAGCCCTAAGATACGAATAGCAGAATTAAAATCATGGATGCAGTTATGCTAGAAGGAAATTCGTGACTATTACGGTTGCGTAGTAGGCTAATACGGCTATTAGGACGCTTTTGCTCCATGAAAACTCGTTTGCAATGCGCGTGGCAATTGCACACAAGACAACAGCCCATATTGATATGGCGAGGGATGCGTACTGATAAACCGCGGAAAAAATCCACGTGTCAGCCACTAGGTTGTCATATGCTTTTTCGCTTTCACCCGCAACTTTTCCAAGCATCTCAAGCCTATAATAAATTGTTGGTGAGTTTGCGAAGATGGCAATATAGATTAGCGATTGAATGAAGAGTGTTATTAGAGCAAACCCAGCCATGATCAGTGAAATTTTCCACACAGTCTTGCCGCGGAATGCCTTTGACATTATGTATATTAGACCGCCCAAGACAACCCAGTTGATGGTGAACTGCATGAAAGCGTTTGTTGAGTAATAGAATAGGTATTCTGAAATATGCGCCGATAGCGAACTAAAGGTTCCATGGAAAAAGAGTCCATCAACAAGCAAAGTTATGTTTTTCGGTGTGCTCCATGTGAATTCCAGTTTTATGGCATTTATGTTGCTCCAGTTTGCGTTGTCGTTGCCACTACTTTGCCACTCACGTGTTCTAAGGGGAAGAGTCACATTATTCCACTGAGCATTTGCGAAATCGAGTTTACTAGTGAAATCGTAGCTGAAATGGTCTGTTTCTGTGGAATATAGGCGTATCGTCGCGCTTGTCGCGTTTTCGTTTGGACTTAAGCTTTTTATTCGCAGCGATGTGCTTTTATAACCAGATTCTGAACAGTCTATTGGTCCTATGTTGTCCAACTGCATCCATATTGTTGCGCTTTCGTTTATTGAGAATTGAATGCTTTTGTTTCCATAGAAGATTGTAAAGTATACGGGGATTATCCCTAACGTGCTTTTCACGCAATCTGCATCATTTTCTGTAATAGCTATTTCTGGCATTTTAGTCGTCGTCCACAGCGTTGCGTTTTCCGTCCATTCATCCTTCTTTTCAGAATTGCCATGCGGCATTGTTTGCTCAAAATACGTTTTTGACGTTAACGTGTAAAATACAGCTGTGTTTCCAGCTATGAAAAGTATCATTATGAGTATTGGTCCGATGTATCTTGGGTTTTGGGCGATTTCCTTGAAAGCTTTTTGTGGAGCGTATATTACTTTGAATATGTTGTATGCAAACACTTTTTTGTTCTCTACGGCCATTACTCTTTTCTCCCTTTTTATTAATGGTTTGCTACATTCCGAGTTTTAGCCGCCTATAGGTTGTGTAATCCACATACTCTAGGAAGGGGTTTTGGGCTTGGTAGGCGACTGGCATTTTTTGGCGGTTCCGCTTTTCTATTATTTGGTTTGTTGTTATGAGTGAGTAGGCGTCGCTTCCAGCCCCAGAGCCATAGCTTACGATTAGTATGCGTTCTTCTGGTTTGGCTATGTCCAAGACTGCTGCTAAGCCGACTGGTGAAGACCCAGAATATGTGTTTCCGAAGTTTGCCACTTGAAGCGACGGCAGATACTGTTCTTCCTTGAAACCAAGCTCTTTTGCTATGCGAACTGGAAATTGAACGTTAGGCTGATGTGCAACAAAATAGTTTATGTCGCTTAGCTTTAAGCCTAGCCGTTCCATAAGCTTCTTTGCGGCTTTTCTAATGTGCTTGAAGTAGGCTGGGTCTCCAGTGAACCGCCCACCATGCATTGGGAATGGTTCGCCATCTCGGCGCCAGAAGTCAGGCGTGTCCGAAGTGCATGAATACCAACCTTCGATTTCTGCTATCAAATCTGTTTTTCCGAAAATGTAGGCGCACCCGCCAAAACCAACGAAGAGGTCTAATTCGCCGCCTGGGCAATCCCTCGGCGCCGCTTGGGAGTTATCCGCTCCTATAACCATGGCGTATTGAATGTTTGCTTTTGGATAGTTGACAAGCGACGCGGCGTCCTTAAACATGCTTGTAGCAGCCTTGCATGCGAATTCCGTGTCAACAGCGTCAACGCCTTGGACACCCTCGTCCTCCTCGCCCAGTTTCAAGACTTGGGCAACTTTTGAGGCTATGGGTTTAACAGCGTATGGGTTTGACTCTGAACCCACATAAACTTTGCCCACAAGCGCGCTGTCAACGCCAGAATGGATAAGCGCGAGTTTTCCTGCTTCAACAGCAGCCGTTATGGCGTCCTCGTCGACGAATGGAACTGAACGGGTTATGTTGCCCTCTTTTATTCTGAACTTTGAGGTGTAAACGCCATAGCCAACTATTCCAGGCGCGTCATACTCTTTATTCGGCTTTACAACAGCATATTCTTGATGCGGGTAATACTCGTCCGCGAACGTGAAAGCTAAGGAAATTGTTGGGATTATGTCGCTTCTATCGACTGAGTAGCGTCTCCTGAACCTTGGGACAACCTCGCGTCCCTCGAAGGCTGAAAAATCTATTTCTTCGCCTTGTCTTATCATGCGGTCTGTGAGCCTGCATGGAACGCGAATGTTCCCGTTGTGGAAGGAAACTATGCCGTAAACGTAGCTGCCAAGTTTTGTGAACTTGTTTGTTGGTTCGTTCACGAGTGTGCAAACTTCAAGAACGCCCTTATCATAGAAAAGGTCTATGTTAGCCATTTTTCCGAAGCTTTTTCTGCCGCATGAACCGCAATAATCCCTTATTTCGAAATACTCTTTTCCGCATATAAGGCAGCGGCAGCCCTTCAACCTATCGCCCAGATAGGAGACTCTTCTCTCTATTGGCTCACTGCTCATGAGCTAGTTCCTCCCAAAATGTAAACGTAACCCTTAGTTCCAAAACCCTCCAACTCCAATACACAACCATATTTTGGCGTTCCATCAATCATGACTTGACGTTCGCCAGCCTCGCCTCTCAACTGCTTAACGACTTCGAAGATTTGGGCGCCTCCAGTTGCGCCAAGCGGGTTTCCATCAGCCTTCAAACCACCATTTAAATTCACGAAAAGCCTTCTACCGTCAATTTCGTAGTAGCCCCTATAGTCTTGGCAGCTTTGGTATATGCTTTTCCAAGCGCTTCCACGCTTGCAGAAGCCCAAATCCTCAAGAGAAATCATCTCCATAACCGTTGACTGGTCGTAAACCTCCAAAACTTGTATGTCCCAAAGGTTTATTCCAGCCCTTTCAAGCGCGTCTTTCATGGCAATCTCACTGACAGCAAAACGCGTCAAGTCTTGCCTCGCTGGAAAAGTTAGGTAGTCAGTTGCTGAAGCAAAACCCAAAACGTAAACTGGCTTCTCGGTAAACTTTTTGGCGACATCCTCACTTGTGAGAATTAAGGCTGAGGCGCCGTCGGAAATTGGCGCAAAATCATAAAGCCCTAAAGGTTTCCGCGCTTCTTTGCGTGCATTTAAAACTTGCTCAACGGTTATTTTTCTCTGGTACTGAGCATACTCGTTTTTTGTGGCATGCAAATGGTTTTTCACGGAAACCTGCGCCAAAGCAATGTCCAGCTTTTCTAAATCTTCGCCCTTAACACCATACTTTTTGATGTAGGCTCTAAGCATAAGCTCGTGGTTTGCCTCTGGCGTGCATCCAGCATAATAGCTCCAAGGGTCTTCTAGAAGCATTAGGTCGTCGCGAATCTTGTCCCAGCGGTCAGTCATCTTTTCTATTCCACCCACCAAAACAATGTTGTATCTTCCAGCTTGGATGGCGTTACAAGCATTTGATAAAGCTGAGCTAAATGAACGTGTAACTTCCATTGGGACGTGGAGCTCGGTAAGCTCTGAGAGGAAACCCTCCTCAAGTCCAAGCTTGTTTGTTATTGGCAAGAAGTAGTCGGATAGGTAGCATGCTTCAAGGTCTTTGCGTTCTATACCAGCATCTTCAGAAGCCCTAAGCCAAGCTTCTTCAATAAGTTTTTCTGGCTCCTTCTCGTAGTGCTCCCCGAATTTTGTTCTTCCAACTGCAACTATGGCTGGACGGTTCGGCATTTAGACTTCGCACCTTTCACATTTATGCAATTATCCCCTTCATTAAAACTTTTAAGTGTTTGCTATTTCGCGGACACGAAAAATTATAATTTCATAGGAATATATGCTGTTGGGCAAGAACATGCGAAAAGAGAATTACCGCTTAATAATAACTGTTAAGGAAATACGTGGAAAATGCTCAGTCTTTAAGGTTGGAGACAAAATAGTCATAGAACAACCAAAAATAGTCTTAGAGGAAACAGACAACTTGTGCGTTCACGCTTTGGGCGCGATGCTTTCAATGGTTATTCCATTAAGCAAAGGAATAAACTTCAAAGATTTAGGGCTAACAAAAGAAGGGGAAGACAAGGGTTACTTACAATGTCTAGACCCTGGAAAACCATACACGGGCGGCGGAACAGTCATATTCGAAATAAAGCGTGAAAAAGCATAACCGATAATTTCAATTATTAGAATGGCATTACGAGTTTTTCTCACACGGAGGCGTTAATCTGGATTTAAAGAAGAAGACGGTTCTGCTGGGCTTGGTGTTTGTGGCTTTCCTTGCCATAGCCTATTTTGAGAACATAATGTTCTTCAGCATTGTGGGTAACTTTTTCAGCAACCAGCTTCTCGCCATGCTAATGCTTTTTGTGCACAACACCCTTGCAATTTCGCTTATTCTGCTTGGTATGACCTTCTACGTTAACTTGGTTCTGCTGAATTTCTTTAAAAGAGAAAAATATGCAGACATTCTACTTCAGCATCCGCGAATTTTCGCCGCAGTATTCACTGTTGTCGTGCTTTTCCTAAGCATTCTACGCGTAGGCAGATTAACCTACAGCGAAATAGACATTGCGTACTTGCCGCAGATTCTGTTGATAAGCGCTCCAATTGGGATTTTGGAGGGATATGGCATTTACCTAACAATAAGCAAAACATTAAGCAGAACAATGTCAACAAAAGACTTAGTCATTATCTATTTCATATTTTTGGTTGCCGCTGCAATAGAAGTTGGGTTCATAAACCTACTCGCGTCCGCTTTGGGCTAGAATGAACTTGAACCCGCAACCTCCTCCTTCTGCAGCTTTACAGTCAACTCTTTTATTAGCCTTTTTAGTTTTGGACTTAACTCAACTGGATATTGAGGCGCATCCTTAAGTTTCTTGTACTTCTCTGGAAGTTTGTAAAGGTTTTCTAAGGCTCTGTTTCTAATGGCGTCAAGTGTTGGCAAATCGTAAACTATTTTGCCCTTCTCCATGACCTTTACAAGCAAAGGTTCGCCTTTAATCTCCTCATTATGCAGGGCAATAATATCCTTCTTGAACATGCCATTATCATCTTTAACTCTGAAAACTTGCTTTCTTCCCGGAAGGGTAAGCTTACCCTTACTCAGCTTCATCGCTGGAATCATCTTGCCACTCTTGTCCTCATGCTCGCAGAGTTTGTAAATAACGTCTACGTACGGTCTATCCTCGGAGGTGCTCATTCTCGTTCCAACGCCGAAAGCGTCTATTTTTGCGTCTTTCTGCAGCATTTCCTCAACTTTGTATTCGTCTAGGTCTCCGCTTGCGAAAATTTTAACATAACTCAAACCATCCTTGTCAAGTATCGCCCTAACCTTTTTGCTTATTTCAACAAGGTCTCCGCTGTCGATTCTTACGCTGTTTAGCCTAAAACCTTGTTTCTCCATTTCCTTAGCGACGATTGCAGCTTTTTCCACGCCCTTAACATCGTCAAAAGTGTCTATTAGGAAAGTTGATGTTTTTGGAAAGGTTCTGGCGAACGCACGGAAAGCCTCAATTTCACGGTCAAAAAAGAGTATAAAGGAATGTGCCATGGTTCCAAAAATTGGTATGCCATAACGCAATCCAGCAAGCACGTTTGAAGTTCCGCTGCATCCAGCTATGTAGCTGCACCTAGCCGCCTTCATCCCAGCGTCTGTGCCATGTGTCCGTCTTAAACCAAACTCGATTACGGGTCTCCCCTTTGCGGCACACACAACCCTCGACGCTTTTGTGGCAATTGTTGTTTGCAAGTTAACGGTGTTTAATAGGAAAGACTCGACGATTTGAGCCTCAATTATTGGGGCTGTAACCCTGAGCAATGGCTCGTTTGGAAAAACTATTGTGCCTTCTGGAACTGCCCAAACCTCGCCACTAAACCTAAATTTTCCAAGATAATCAAGAAAGTCCTCCTTGAAGCCTTGCTTACGGAGATATTCCAAATGCTCCTCTGTGAAACGCATCTTCTCAAGATAAAGCAAGGCTTGCTCCAAACCAGCAAAAACAAAGTAGGACCTGTTTGGCGGAAGTCGCCTTATAAACAAGTCGAAGGTTGCAAGCTCGTTTCTTTTATTGTCAAAGTAGCTTGCGCACATTGTCAACTCGTAAAGGTCTGTGAGCATGCTCATGTCAGAAGCGCTTACAAAGTCAAATTCACGTTTAACCGTGTTTTATATCCCCCATGTGCATTCTGCCATTTATAAAGCAATTCGCAGCGGATGCTTTAAACTGTTATCTCTTCCTCAACGATTTTTACTCCACGCCTCTCCAACTCACTTAGGAACTTGCGGAAAAATCCGTCGTCCATGCCAAGCTTTTCTGGTGGAACAATCCCCTTAATATTTATCTCTTTTTTGAGAACCATCTGCGCAACAATTGACGCTGGATAAGCGGTTGTTCTAGCCATGGCTGTTGTATCGCTTTTAGCGTCATAAAAGTCTAGTAAACGGTAAACGTATCCAGCCTTGCGTCCAGCCCTTAACCCAAAAACTTCAACCTTCAACGCCACAACATCCTTAACTTCTGGCATACGAAGTCTCCTCTGGAGAAGCCTCGCCGTTAAGCGTTTCGGCGATACTTTAACGCCGTCAACATCCAACTCCTCATCTTCAAAGAATCCCAAATCCCTAAGTAAACGCGCTTTCTCAGCATGCCCCTTATACCTAAGGGTTTTCTCCCACATCTCATTAACGCCGCTGAAAGTGCTAAGCAATGTCCGAAGGCCATCGGTGTAAAACGCCTCAAGCCTACCAAGTCCTTGAAAATCCACCTCTTCAATTCCGCTTAAAGCTTCGACATCAACCACTTTTCCATCAGCAACTATGCGGGCTTTTCGCGTGTACTCGTCAATCAAGTTTTCAGGAGACCAAGTCACAACATAGCCCAAAGGCGGCACTGGCTTTTCTGGAATGCCTCCAACCAATATGTGGATTTTCTGCACCTTGTCAAGTTTGCTGGCAGCATGCCCAACAAGGATGTTACTTATGCCTGGGGCAAGTCCACATTCTGGAATAACGGTTACGTCTGATTTAACTGCTTCATCGTTCAAAGTCAAAGGATTTTGGGGCATATATGAAACGTCGACAAGGTTTTTCTTCGCTTTGATGCACGCTTCAACCAAGCTGTAGCCGAGATTTCCAGGCAAAAAACCTAAGATTGTATCGAAGCCTTTAAGTGAGTTGACAAGCTTTTTGCTGTTTGACACGTCTAACTGCACGTAGGAAACGTTTTCATGTTGCATTTTCTGAGCAACCATTTTAGCTTTTCCTTCATCTTTATCGGCTAAAACAATTCTGGAGGAGGGCATGCTTTTGGCGAGGTCTTGAGCTGCAACGGCACCAATATTTCCGCAGCCAACAATTAACACTTTCATAGGCGCTAGTTAGGCACAATTTCATTAAAGCTTTACCATTTATCAAGCAGTAGTGCTATTTTAAACGTGATTATGAATTTTGAATTTGAAAGTCTTATATACTGCCATGTTAATTGTAAGTTTGAGCGTCATGGCTGAAATCTGTCCAACATGCGGGCTTCCAAAGGATTTGTGTGTTTGCGGCGAAATAGAGAAGGAACAACAGAGAATCCGAATAAGGCTTGAAACAAGAAAGTTCGGCAAACCAACAACAATAGTCGACGGCATAAACGACGACAAAAACACTAGACTATCGGACATAGCCCAAAAACTAAAAAGTTTCTGTGCATGCGGCGGAACAGCGAAAAATGGGCAAATAATGCTTCAAGGAGACCACCGTGAAAAAGTCCGCCAATACCTTATAAAGCTTGGATACCCAGAAGAAAACATAGAAGTACAATAAACCAAACCACAAAGGACGAAGCCCAAAATGAAACTAATACAAAATCTAAAAGAAGTACTTGGGTCGCTGAAACATAGAAGCCCAGCAAAAATATATTGTCCAAGATGCGGAAGCCCAAACATACGCCTATCAAGCAGTTTAGACTACTGGTTAACACCCAAGAAATACGTGTGCGAAAACTGCGGATACAAGGGTCCAATAGTTATGGAGCTTGAAAAAGAGGAAAGTTAAAAGACAAACTTTAATCTGGAAGTTCAAGGTTTAACTGTTTCTTCAGCGTCTTGTAGCGGTTTCGCACCGTGACTTCTGTTACGCCAGCCGCTTCCGCAATGTCCTTCTGTGTTTTCTTTTCGTTGTTTTGCAAACATGCAATGTAAAGTGCAGCTGCGGCCAAACCCATTGGATCTTTTCCTGCGGCAGCCCGTTTCTCTCTTGCTTCTCTGAGGATTTGTATGGCGATACCTTGTGTCTTACCAGAAATTCCAGTTCTCTCCGCAATCTTTGAGACATACGTTAGTGGATCGGCTATGGGCATCTGAACTGATAGTTCCCTGAGTAAAAGCCTATAACAACGTGCAACATCCTTCTTGTCAACCAAGCTTGCTTCGGCGATTTCGCGCAGTGTTCTAGGAGTTCCGCTTCCACGGCACGCTGCATAAAGCGCCGCAGCAGCAATAGCAGCAATTGACCTCCCACGCACGAGCCCCTTATCCAAAGCTTTGCGGTAAATGACCGCGGCTTTCTCCTTAATTGGCGGTGAAATATACACCTTGTCTGATAAGCGGTCAAGCTCAGCCATGGCTTGAGCGAGGTTTCTGTCTACTGAGGAGTGCACTCTTGAGCGTATCTGCCACTTTCTCAAGCGCCACATTTGTAAGCGTGTTGAAAGTGGAAGTTTCCTTCCAAAAGCGTCTCTGTCAACTTGGCTTATAGCCGTTGACAAGCCCTTGTCATGGACGGAGTAGGATGTTGGCACTCCAACGCGGCTTCTTGAGGCTTTCTCCTCTTGCGTGAAAGCGCGCCACTCTGGTCCCTTATCCATCATTTGTTCGTAGAGGACAAGTCCACAGTCTCCGCATACGGTTTCTCCAGTGTCGTAATCGTGAACAAGGTTTACGCTACCGCATTCTGGACATTTGTCGATTAACCTTTGACGAGACCCGCTTTCTTTATTGCTCAACTTTCACCCACCCATTATGTGTTTTTCGAGAACCGTTACCTTCCCATGTCCCTCATCTTTTATCGGAGAAAGAGCGCATCCGGCCCCGGTGAGCCTAATTAGATGAAATGTTTTAATATATAAATTTTGCGGTTTTATTTGAAGTATTAACTCCACAAATTTTGAATAATAAAAAGCAATAATAATTTATGAGCGTTAAATGTCAACCATGATAAGGCTTCCAGAGAAAATCAGAAGAACCCTAGAGAAAATAGTTGGCGAGTTGCGCACGGCAGAGAACGTTTATGGCGTCGGATTGTTTGGAAGCTGGAGCAGAAATGAAGCAGCATCCTCAAGTGATGTGGACCTCCTTATTCTCGAAAAAGGCAATTCCAACCACGAGTATGTTGAAAGGGCAGAAGCTGGAGGCTTGTTCCTAGACTTTAACTATGTGCCCAAGGGTTGGCTAAACGGTCCAATTCCTCCAGAACTGGACCAGAAACTGTATGAAATGCAAATCTTGTACGATAGAGATTGGAGCTTGACGAACACGAAAATTTTGATGGCTAAAGTTTACTGTTCGCCAGAAAGAGTCGACATTAGAGCAGAATCACACATTATAGAGTCGGACATATACCTAAGCCGTGCAACATCCGCCCTTTCAAGAGAAGACCATCAAAGCGCCTACGTCTTTGCAACAGCAGCCACACAAAACATATTGAAAGTTCTTCTTGAAATAGCCCTAGAACCCTTCTCAAACAGCAGATTTCTGGAGAAACTGGAAAAGGCAGCGGCGAAACTTGGAATGAAAAGAACGTTTAATGAATACTTGGAAATTGCTGGTCTGGAAAGATTAGAAAGCGCAGAAGTTAATGATAAACTTAAACTGTTTAAACTAATTTGGGAGGAGGCAAAAGCCAACATAATAAACAATCAGCAAGCCTTAGAGGCAATGCACTTCAAAGTTAAGAAAAAGCTTGGCTACTACTTGAACAATGCATTCTTGCAAGGCACAATACTACGAACAACCACACTAATCGAGCAAGAAAAAACAGGCGAAGCCTACAACTATTTGCGAAACATATTCCTAGACATTATCGAAAATTACGCATGGTTCAAATCAACAATTCAAAAAACAAAAATAGACTACACAACTTTAATGCGCACACTAGAACGCCTAGAAGAAAAAACTCCAAAAAACTACAAGAACATCACAGAATTCCTAGAAATAAACGAAATCAACAAACAAAAGGCAATTGACACAACCCAAAAAGCACGAAACATAATAACAGAAATACGCAAAGAAAGGAAAACACTAATCAAGAACTATTTAAAAGCTGAATAACAGTAAAAACAACATACAAAAGCCCGGTGGTGTAGCGGTCAAGCATGGAGGCCTCTGGAGCCTCTGACGAGAGTTCGAATCTCTCCCGGGCTACCACATAGGATTTCTTCTTTTAGTGTCTCTTAACAGAACATCGAAAGAATCCATTATTCAAAATTAAGATAATTTTATGGATTCAATTTATCGAGTTTAAAAAGCACAATTTTGGTGTTTATGCATGTGATGCCTGTTGCCATTTCAATGATCGTTCTCAGTGAACTTTATAATTTTCATAAAGAAACAATTGCCTCTTTAATTTTAATCTTCTCCATTAGCGCTGGATTCTATCTGAACTTGTGGCTTCTACTGTTAGGGTACCATTAAAGTCGGTTGTGAATAAAAGTTGCGCGCAAATGTACAAACAGCTAAATGCGCACGCGGGTAAATGTATCATGCAAGAGCATAAGCGTCTATAATTGCCAAAATCGATTAGAGGACGCTGCTGTAAATGGATCGATAAGCAACAAATTTAAGGATCCTTGCTGAAAAAGTAGTGTATCATGAAGAAGCAGATAATCATTCTAGGTTTTGCGGGAAGTTTAAGAAAAGACTCATATAACAAAGCGTTACTTCGCGCTGCAGCTGAGTTAGTTCCAAAAGGAGCTAAGCTTGAAATTTTTGATATTGAAGGAATTTCACTTTACAATCAAGATCTGGAGTATGAAATGCCAGCAAAAGTTAGGGAGTTTAAAGCAAAGATAAGGGCTGCAGACGCGATTCTCGTGGCTACGCCAGAATACAACTATTCGTTTCCTGGAGTCTTAAAAAATGCTATAGACTGGGCTTCCCGGCCTCCGGGCGACAATTCTTTTGATGGCAAACCCGTCGCTGTAATGAGTGCATCTATCGGAATGTTGGGAGGCGCCCGCGCCCAATACCATCTCAGACAAGTGTTTGTAACTTTAAATATGTATCCAGTAAACAAGCCTGAGGTCATGGTGCCATTCGCCAGAGAAAAGTTTGATAAAAATGGACGGTTGAAAGATGATAAAACGCGGGCCAGAATTCGGGAACTGCTTGAAAATCTGGTGGCTTGGACTAAAAAATTGAAGACTTGAACTTCGAACGTTTTCGGCGTTAAGCAACGTTTTTAATTTTCGCTTGAGTTTTTATTAATGTTGAGGAGATTACATGGGAAGCATTTCTCATAGAAAATTGGATTGTTTGGGACTTTATTGTCTTTCTTTTACTAGGGTTATTGTTATTGTTGCCTTTTTTGTCGCTTTTCTCCCTTCTACTTTCGCAATAGTATTAAAAGAATTAATTGGTTTACAGTGGATTTAAGTTTTGATGTAAGCTTTTTCTAGAAAATTTTTAGATTTTTACGCGCACATATCCGATTTTTGTTATAGAGGTGTGTCCTAGAAGTTTCTTATATTAAATTTTACATTAACTTTTTGAACTAACTTTTGTGTGGTTAGATGGTTGTACTTGGCTGCGAGGAGCCGTCTAGCTCGTGCCGAGTGTGGGGCACGTTAAACATACCCAAAAGAGGGGAGGGGATGGAAGAATGCGGCGCGCGAGTATATTTGCTGTTATGATGGTGGCGTTGCTTTGTGTTAGTGTTAGCTATGCGCTCTTTTCAAAGCAGACTTATGTGTACACTACTGTAAGTACTGGTAATGTTGCTGTGGAGTGGCTTGTTGACGACCAAGGCAGTCTTATTATGCATCGTTTGCTTGTTCCCAGCGGGGTTTCTGTTGATGGTTATAGGGGTCCGACACATGTTTATGAGGCTACTGTTAGCGTTGGCAACATTTATGCTGGGGCTAAGGGCATTTTGGGTTTGGCTTTGAAGAATGTTGGCACTTTGCCTGTTAAGATTAATTCGTTGAGGATTGATGTGACTTATGAGGATGACGACTTGGGGTCTGTGGTTTACTTTGGTATTCCAGGCGTGGATGTGAATGCGCAGAATAAGTGGGCTAGTGCTTGGGATGGAAATGTGTACTTTAAGTGGAAATTGGATAATTGGAACGGCTATGAGTTAGACTATGCTGCTAATGGTGTGCCACAGATTGTCTTCTATACGGGTAATTGGTATGCTGTTTATGCCTATTTGGAGATGGACGCTGCTGCTGGAAGTGGATATCAGGGAACAATTAGCTTTACAATAACTATCAACGTGGTTCAAGCTGTGTAGCGTGTATCCATGCGAGTGCTGCGCTACTTGTTCTCTCTTTTCCTTTTTATTTCGTTTTGGCGGACATGTGCTATTTTTGTTATAGTCTTTTGGTCTAGTTCTTTGTTTCATTGGTGTTTATATGCTGTTGCGTGTAACCTATTGTGTGGTTAGGCAATTTAGCCGGCTAGTTGCACTTTAGCGGTTAGGCCGGTCTAGCCCGTGCCGAGTGTGGGGCACGTTAAACATACCCAAAAGAGGAGAAAAAGGAGAGTGATAAAAGAATGGAAACTAAAAAGATTATGGCAACATTTGCAATATTAATGATAGCTTTAGGCATAGCAGGATACGCATATGCGCATTGGTCTGAAACCATATGGCTCCAAGGCACTGTAACAACTGGCAGTGTTTGTGTGGAATGGTCTTTTGATGCTAAGTTGCCAGATTCGAACCTTAAGGACTTGGACGGCGACGGACAAAAAGATGACCCAGTTGCAACGCTTAATGTTACATTCGTGGATAAGGATAAGGATGGTTGCAAGGAAGGCTTGATTATAGAGCTTATGAATGTTTATCCACGTCTATGGGTTAATGGAACTATTGATGTTACAAACTGTGGAACAATACCAGTAGGAATCGCGAAATATAATTACGCGATATACGATCCCAAGGGAGTTGCTCGTGGAATTCGGCTTTACGATGTGAACTTCTACCTAAAAGACCCAACTGGCAAAAGACACGACATCACAATGCCCATTGAACAGTGGATTGCCCAAGTAAACCAGATTGACCCAGGCTGGTCTCTTGTATGCGAATTCTTCATACACTTCGAACAAGACACACCTGAAGGCGCAAAAGCAAAAATTGAGGCTGAAATAGAGTTCTGGAACTGGAACGAAGTTCAACGTCTTCCAACTGGTGGACCATCATAAACGGATTGGTGATAACAAATGACGCTCTTAAAGAAGTCTAAAACAGCGGTGCCCGCAATTGCCGCCATAACCCTAATAGCATTGACAATCGTAGGCTTCACATACGCCCACTGGTCTGAAACATTGTGGCTAAACGGCACAGTAACAACAGGAAACATGTGCGCAGAATTTCTCCCACCAATAACCAAAACAGACCACGGAAAAGACTGGACATACGACCCTGGGATAATTAATGTTCGCCAAATCGACAAGGACATAGGTAATAGTAGTGGATACTTTATGGATGTAAACCAAGATGGTTGCAATGACACGTTAGTTATAGAGCTAAACAATGTGTATCCATGCTATTATGAGCATATATCCTTCTGGATACATAACTGCGGAACAATACCATGGCGAATATGGAGAGTAATATTCAACCCAGGTAACGTAATAATCTATAGACCAAGCAACCTAACATTAGACTTGAATAGCGATGGAAAAGCAGACATTGAAATATACTGGGGCAACAACTTTGGACAACAAGTAGACCCATGCGGAAAAGTAGACTTAAGTTTTGACATACACATCTTGCAACCATGTCCAGAAAACACAACACTTACGTTTACCGTAACCATTGAAATGGTGAACTGGAACGAATACCCACCAAAATAGAAGCTACATAAAACTCAACAATCCCCATTTTTTAGTTTTTAATTTGATTTGAATATCTGTCTGGAATAGGTAAAATGAAGTACACATTCGCGATTCCCATTCTAGTCTTAACCGTTTACCTACTCACCAATGTGTTTGTTCCATTCGCTTTTAGAGGCGAAATGATATTTATTGTAGATGCCATCCTATGGGCTTCAATAATACCCTTAACGCTTATAATATCCAAACTAACCCAAACCAACATTTTCAAAACGGATAAAACCCTAATCCAAATAGCCACAATAATCGCCATATTCCAAATCTTCCTATCAGTTTTTATGGCATTCTTCATGGGCTTCGGCAAAAACGCCCTTGTCTGGACGCCCAGAGCATTAGCCATATACTTCCCATTCCTATTAACGCCTTTCTTGGCAGTAGAGTTTTCCCGCGCCCTACTAGCCCAAACAATAGCCAAACACAAACCAACAGCCGCCATCCTCTTAATAGGCTTGTTCTACGCGCTTTTAACGCCAACAATACCACAATACCAAGGCTTAACAACACCATTGGCAATCGCTGAATTCCTAATACGCACATTAATCCCAACCCTAGCCACAAGCCTACTCACCACATACCTCGCCTACCTAGGCGCGTTACCCGCAAACCTCGCTTACATGACAGTTCCAACCCTCTTCACATGGTTCAGCCCCATACTACCCAACATACAATGGCAAACCCAATCCATACTAACCGTAACAGCCACAACAATAGGCTTCATAATCCTAGACACAACAGTAAAACCCCTACCAACCGCCCGAGAACACCGACGCATCCGCATCCAAAAAAGCCTAACAAGCAAAAACGAAAAACAAACCATGTACTGGACAACCATCGCCCTAATAGCCGTAGTCGCCGTATGGTCAACAACAGGCTTACTTGGTTTTACCCCAACAATAATAGCAAGCGGAAGCATGACGCCCACGCTTAACCCAGGCGACATCGCCATAGTCGTATCAACACCAGCAAAAACCATCAAAATCGGCGACATAATCCAATACCGCACAGCAAACGCAGAAGCACCAACAATCCACCGCGTAATAGACAAATATGAGTCAGGCGGAACACTATGGTTCATAACCCAAGGAGACGCAAACAACGCACCAGACGACCCAATAAACGAACGCCAAGTAATGGGCAAAGTCATAACCGTGATACCACAACTAGGCTGGGTAAGCGTATACCTAAAAGAATTCGCCCACCAAACCTACAACTTCTTCACAACCACCCTACCAAACGCCATAATAGAAGGCGGCAAACTCGCCCTAACAAACGGCATCTACATAACAACCGCCCTAGCCCTAACCGCATACTCATACTTACTCCTCACATATAAACAACAAAAAAGGGAGGAAAAAAATGAAAGATAAAATGGTAATCGCACTAGCCCTAACAATGCTAACGCTAACGGCAATGGGCTACAGCTACGCATGCACAAACGGCGGATGGCAAATCAACTGCTACTGTTACTGCAACGTAAAATTCACAAAAGTAACAACATGGGACAACGAAATAGAAAAAGACGTAGCAAACATAACAGCAAAAATAATAGGCTGCAGCGGCGACACAATAGACGCTTACATAAAAAACGGCTACCCATGCTATATGGCGTACATAAACTACACAATCAAAAACATAGGCTGCAAACCAGTACACTTCAACAGCCTAACAATAATAAACCCTAACCCAGAAGCCCTAGAAATCACAACAACAGACCGCACATGCACATGGCTAGCACCAGGCGAAAAAACAAGCGTACTAACAACAGTCCACATACTCCAACAAGCACAACAAAACTGGCAATACCAGTTCCAAATAAAAATAGGCTTCAAATGCCAAAAAGAGTACCCACGCACAATAGGCTTCTGGAAAAACCAATTCGAAAAAGCACTATACAGAGGAGGCAAACCACAAGTACCAAAAGAAACACTCGAACAATACCTAGACCAAATAAGCGCACAATCACCAATATACGAGTTCACAGGCACACAAAACCAGAAATTCCAACAAGCCCTAAACATACTCAACCCACCATGGCGCTCAAACATGGAAGCCAAACTCAAAGCACACCTACTGGCGTTATGGCTAAACTACGTAGCAGGATGGACAGAAGGCTGCAAATACAAAGGCATGACCGCATGGCAAATAATCCAAGGCTCAGAAAACGCCCTACAAAACAACCAAACAAGCATGTATGAATACTGGAAAAACATGTGCGACGGATTCAACAACCTAGGAGGATGGTAAGATGAAAAGATACACAAAAAACACCCCAACCAACAAAACCATAAGCATAACCTTCCTAACGCTACTAATCGCCCTAGCAATAACAGGCTACAGCTATTCACACTGGACAGAAACAATCCAAATACAAGGAACAATAACAACAGCCAAACAAGAAACAGCAAGCGTACGCATAATGAAAACCCTAAACGGCTCCTTCACAAACCCCTACACAGGCGAAGACATAACAACACCAACAAACCTAATCCACATCGGAACCGCAACAAACCCAGGATGGCCAACAAAATTCCAACTAATAATCACCGTAGAAAACAACGGCACAGTGCCAATAACCGACGCGGTGCTTGATGTAATAGAAAACACAGTTGAACCAATAAACGCCACACCAAGCAAAGGCACAGTAGAATGGTACTACAACCACACAACCGGCGGCGAATTCGTTCAAAACTTCCTAAACTGGACAATAGGAACCCTCGAACCAAGTGAAGTAGCAACACTTGAAATATGGATACAAACATTAAGAAATCCATCAGGAAAATATGAACCAACAAGCGAAAACCAAGACCTTGAAATTAACAGAGGCGCCAACATAACTGCCACCTCGGAATTAAGAACACTCTTCGCCAGAACAGAAAACATAACCCTCATAATAGTAGATGATGGCACTCCTAACAACAACATAGCAGTAATAACGCCCCCATTGCCATATTCTACACCATGGGCAAGCGACAAAATAACAGAATACACTCCATAAAGCGACACCCCTCGCCCTATATTTCTTAAAATATATTGCTAATTTGTAGTAAAGTCTTTTAAAAGGAAATAACATTCAATAGCATAAAACATAGGTCGCACACCAGACATGAAAACGCCACAAAAAACAACAATCCTACTAACGCTTTTCACAATCCTAACCCTAATAGCGCTTTTAACAGCCTACACCGCCCATCAAACCCCAACAGAAGAAACAACAACAGAAACCCTATGCACATACGTAAGCACAGCCGCATACAACTACACGGCACTACTAGACCCAAACAATCTAATCTACAACGGCAAAACCACACTAAAACCAGGAGAAGGAACAATCTACACGCGAATAACAAAACTAATCAACATCACACTAACATACAACTTCCAATCCACGCTAACGCCAACCGACACGCAAATAACCTACACAATAACGCGGACACTAATAACATCAGCAATAGAATATCAACTAAACGCAACACCACAAGAAACAACAAGCCAGACGCCAATACAAATAACGCTAGAGCCAATAAACAAGACAGAAACAGACCCAATAATCACAAGAATAGCCAACGAAATGGGAATAAGCACAACCGCATACTACACAATAGAAATAACACCAACATTCATAATCCGCGCAAACACCACAGCAGGCCCAATACACCAAGTCTTCACACCAAAACTAACAATAACATTCCAAAAAACAGACCAAGGCGAAATAACAACCATAACGCCACTATCCCAAACAAAAACTGGAACAATAACCCAAGAACAAACAATAACACGCCAAGACATAATGCTCCAACGCAACGCATCCTACATCCTACTCGCAGTGGCAATCGCAGGACTAGCCTTCTCCACCTACTTCTACATAAAAGCACAACCAAAAACAAAGGAACTGCCACCCCTAGAAAAACTCATAGCCCCACACAAAGACCTAATAATAGAAGCCGCAGAACCACCAAAAACACCACCACAAACAACAACAATAGAAGTCCAAACAATACAAGAACTCGCAAAAACAGCGGAAATCCTAGAAAAACCAATAATACTAACAAGAAAACCAAACCCAACACTAACAATAATAGACCAAAACACAATATACCAACACAAACCCCAAACACAACAAATCTAAACCCTTTTTACCCCCAAAACAACAATAAACTAACCGACCAAAATGAAACAGCAAACCAACTGGCTCCAAATTCTAGAAGAATGCAAAAACAAAATACAAAAACAAATAACACCACTACTAAAAACGCTAAACAAGCCACAACCAAACCTAGGCATAGGCGCAGGCGGAGACGAAATAAAACAAGTAGACCTCACAGCCGAAAACGCCATAATAGACACAATTAGAAAGCACGGCGTTTCATTCACACTCGTAAGCGAAGAATCAGGCATAAAAGAATACGGCGAAAACCCAACACAAAACTACGTTACCGCAGACCCAATAGACGGATCAACAAACCTTACAAGGGGAATACCATTCTACGCAACAAGCATAGCAGTTTCCACAGAGCCAACCCTAAACGCAATACACACAGCATTAGTCGCAGACCTCCACCACGGAACAACCTACACAGCTGAAAAAGGAAAAGGAGCAAAACGCAACAACAAAACAATAAAACCATCAAAAACCACAGCAATAGAAAAAGCCGTAATAGGCTTAGACCTAAACACCTACAAGGTTAAGGAAATAATCCCACAAATAACAGCGCTTACAGAAAAAACGAAGCACATACGACATCTCGGCGCAAACGCGCTTGAATTATGCTACGTGGCAGACGGAAAAACAGACGCCTTCATAGACATACGCGGAAAACTCCGCACAACAGACATGGCAGCAGCACACCTAATAATAAAAGAAGCAGGCGCAACAATAACAACACCAGAAGGAAAACCACTAAACGCAAAACTCGACCCAAAACAAACAGTCGCCTTCATCGCATCGGCAAACAAAAAAATCCACAAAACAATTCTAGACTTAATAAACACAAAAAAGGAAAAGCCATGATAAAACCAATAACGCCAAACCCAGCAGCACTAATAAAAACACAGAAAACACGAACACTAGTTATCGCGGATTTGCACATAGGATGGGAAATGGCACTCGCAGAAAAAGGAATACACATTCCAACGCAAACGCCAAGACTACTAAAAAACCTTTTAACGCTCATATCTAAACACAAACCAGACGCGCTTCTAATCCTCGGCGACGTAAAACACACCGTGGCAAAAGCAGAACTAGGCGAATGGCAAGACATACCAGAATTCTTCAACCAACTAAAAAACCACATAAAAGAATTAACAGTAATACGCGGAAACCACGACGGAAACCTAGAACCGCTACTCCCAGAAAACATAAAACTCCAACCAGCAACGGGCATAACAATAAACGGCATCGGCCTATTCCATGGACATAGGTGGCCAACACCAACGCTTCTGAAATGCGAAACACTAATGATGGGACACGTACACCCAGTCCTAGCCTTCAAAGACCCAGCGGGATTCCGCATAACAAGACAAGTTTGGATAAAAGCAAAATGCGACGCCCTTGGACTTGCTGAAGTTCTACTGCAAAAACATGGAATAAAAATTGAAAAAAGCACGGAAGAAACATTATGGAAACATTACAAAGTTAAGCCCAAAACCAAAAACCTCTTCATAATGCCTTCATTCAACGATTCTTTGGGAGGAAAACCACTAAACGAAACAAAAACGCTTGGAGAAATGGAAACAGAGAAAATTGTAGGTCCAATCTTACGCTCTAAAGCCGTGAAAATTGATGAAGCTGAAGTCTATCTTCTAGATGGAACTTTTCTAGGAACCCTAAACCAACTCAAAATTTCTGGTTAAAGCAGTTTCAAGCATAAACCTTATAGATTACTGGACTTCTCACATTTAGATGGTGACGTTATGTCATGGGATGAAGACTTCCCAGAATGGTTCAGAAGGAGACGCTACCCCTTCTTTAGAGGAGTCTTCTTTGAAGACATAGACAAGATGATGCGCGAAATGGAGAAAATGATGGAAGAAGAATTCAAAATGTTCACATCACGCATACCAAAAGACTACGTTAGAGAAAGAAAACTCCCAGACGGCACAACAGTCCGCGAATGGGGACCATTCGTTTACGGCTACAGCGTTAAAATAGGACCAGACGGCAAACCAGAAATCCGCGAATTCGGAAACGTAAAACCTGGACGCCTAGGCCCACAAGTTAAGGAAGAACGCGAGCCGCTGGTTGACATAATTGAAACAAACGGCGAAATCCATGTTGTAGCAGAGTTGCCAGGAGTCGAAAAGAAGGACATTAAACTGCATGGAACAGAAGATTCTCTAAGCATTTCCGTTGATACGCCACAACGCAAATACTTTAAGGAAATAAGCTTGCCCGCAAAGGTCAACGTGAAAGAGGCAAAAACCGAATACAAAAACGGCGTTTTAGAAGTTAAGCTGCCAAAAATAAAAGAGGAGAAGAAACCCAAAGGCGAGCCGATAAAGATAGACTGACACGCATAATTTTCACGCAAACGCTTGTGCATTGCATGGCGGAAAATTCAGAATCCAACATACTTGACGTCATATGTCGAGAAGCAAAAAGAGAAGGAAAACTCACTGGCAAGAACCTTACGAGGCTTTATGAAGTTTTTGGCTCACGCTTCACAAGGGCTTTCGAAGCCCTAAAAGAGGGACGCGTCAAAAAATATGTTTTTAAGCCAAGCGGCAGAACCGTGTGGATAGTTGTTGGAAAGGAAAAGGATTACTTGATAATGCCAGAAGCTGAATTCTGCACATGCGACGACTTCTACTTCCGCGTATTAGATAGAGAAGTGCA
>Ga0272449_1000240_pt1 | contig 68630 bp, 71 predicted proteins | sample YNPCB0241_FD_198679 | JGI IMG/M metagenome (GOLD analysis project Ga0272449, IMG submission 198679) | Hot spring sediment microbial communities from Yellowstone National Park, WY, United States - YNP-CB-024-1 | ecosystem: Environmental > Aquatic > Thermal springs > Hot (42-90C) > Sediment...
AATATTAATACTGCTCCAGAATAGTCTGCCAACTCTCTAAGAGCTTTAAGAAAATCTATCTTTGGCTCAACCAACCCAAAATTTACTGCTACTGGCTCAACTATTATCGCTGCTAGATCATTCCTATTCTCTTTAACTATCTTCTCAGTCAACTCTACATCATTGAATCTTGATATAAGCGTATGTTTAGCCACTTCTTCTAGTACACCGGAACTTGATGGTACGCCGAAAGTTAATGCTCCTGACCCAGCTTTAACTAGTAGAGAATCGTGTGATCCATGGAAGCATCCTTCAAACTTGATTATCTTCCTCCTACCAGTGTATCCTCTAGCTAGTCTAACCGCATGCATTGTTGCTTCTAAACCGCTATTAGCAAGTCTAACCATCTCGATGGATGGGTAGAATTCTCTGATCTTCTCGGCTAACAATACTTCTTCTTCAGTCGGTGCACCATACAAGATGCCATCTTCCACTATCTTCTTTAATCTCTCTACAAGCATACTAGGAGCATGCCCAAAGAATAATGCTCCATAACCCATAACATAGTCAATATACTCTCTACCATCTACGTCGTATATCCTCGAACCTTTACCCTTCCACACAAAAAATGGGTAAGGGTCATAAGCTCTTACAGGACTATTAACCCCTCCAGGAATAACTTTCTTAGCTCTTTCATATAATTCGAGAGACTTCATACCTTCATTAAATATTGACTCTAATTTAAATACTAATTCTAACATTTAAATTAAATTGGATGGATTGGGTAGCACTTGTAGATGAGATAGGAGAGAAGGGAGAAGCTTAGGAACATACAATAGTCTGGTCTAGAATGTATATTCTTGGCTACTGACGGTTAATAATTGATGTTATGTGAGAAGATATTTACTGGGCTGAGGTTAGAGATGGGAGAGTTGAATGCCTCCGACGTCATCCATCATAAATGCTGGAGACTGAGAGCTACAAGCTTATAGATGGGTGATTCTAAAGCAAACCTATACTACATCAGATTGCTTCACTTATCTGTAACATCGTCTTCTAGAAAAATATTTAAGAAATGTAGCTAACTAGAATATTTAGATAATGGAGGCTGTAAGCTCCAACTCAAACGGTTCTCTGAAATGTAGGAAGAGGCTTGGTAGAATGCGTAGAGGGATGAGGCTTGGCATGATAATACCGATAGAAGGTGGACAGGGTGCCTGTAAGAGTAAGAGTGAAGATTGAAGAAGTTAGGGGGAGTGGAGTTATTTATTCTGAAGCTCTTCTCAAAACAGGTTTTATATCTGAAGAGTTAGATATACATATCCCTAGGGAGCTAGCTAGAGAACTGGGACTGTGGCCTCCACCTCGAGATGCTTCGCTAGAAATTCTTGATACAGCTGGTGGAGAGACTCTAAGCTATTTCATACCAAGTGCCGTGAGACTTACTGTTATAGAAGAAGATGAAACTTCGAAAACGATTACATGCAATGTCATAGTTTCACTCCGGGAGAAAGAGGTACTGCTCTCAGATGCGGTTATTGAAGAGCTTGGGATTGAGATCTTATCTCCTAAGACTGGGATTTGGCGGTTCAAAGGTGAAGAAAAACTTAGGAGGAGTGTTTAACCGCATAAGTATGTAGTAGATTTGCTTAGAAAAAAAATGATATGAACACTCTATCCATGGCTAGACTATTCTTGATCATGGAAGCTGACCATCTCTAAGCCATCTAGCATATTCTTTAGCATGATATGTAATCACCGTATCTGCGCCTGCTCTTCTTATAGAGTGCAGCTGCTCCCATACAGCTTGCTTCTCATCTATTAATCCTTTCTCAGCCATAAGTTTAATCATAGTATATTCACCGCTAACAGAATAAGCTGCAATAGGAATATCGAAGTAGTTCCTGATAAGAGATATTACATCTAGATACCATGATGCAGGCTTAACCATGACTATATCTGTACCCTCGGATATGTCTAGTTCAACCTCCCTGAGAGCTTCCCTAAGATTCCTCGGATCCATCTGGTAGCTTCTCCTATCACCAAAAGCTGGCTTTGAGTAGGCGGCAGACCTGAATGGACCATAAAGGCTTGATGCATACTTTACAGAGTATGACATTATCGCTGTATCGGTATATCCTGCACTATCTAGAGATCTTCTTATCGCCCAAACCCTCCCATCCATCATATCTGAAGGGGCCACGATATCTGCTCCAGCTTCTGCATGGCTTAGAGCGATCTTCGCTAAAACCTCGATTGTTGAATCATTATCAATAATCTTCTTCATGTCTTTCTCTATGACGATTCCACAGTGGCCGTGACTAGTATACTGGCATAAACAAACATCTGTAATTACAACTACTTCTTCTCCAAAATTCTTCTTAACCTCCCTAACAGCTCTCTGCACAATTCCATTTCTATCATATGCAGAAGATCCAAGTTCATCTTTCCTTAAGGGTATACCGAACAGGAGGATTGCTTTTATCCCTAGGTCTAGTAGCTCGCTTACCTCCTTCAATAACTCTCTAATGGATAGTCTCTCCTGCCCAGGCATACCATCTATTGGTTCACGTCCATCTAATCCATCCTTCACAAATATAGGCATGATGAGAGATGAGGGGGTAACCTTTGCTTCTGCAGTTAAGTCTCTAATAACCTTACTCTTCCTAAGCCTTCTCAACCTAATAATTGGGAAATGACGTCTTTCAAGTTCGATTGACTCTGACAATCTAGATTGCCCCGCCTCTACTCACACTTACTCAGCCTCTTATAAACGTTAATCTTCAACCTCTCAAAACCAATTCTGAATAGAATAATATGCTCTGCTAGTGAAACTCTACTCGGATACTCTTAGCTAACCCTCACTTGCATCATCTTCCGGAGATGAGTGTGTACCTCAACGTTTTTAAGTGCTCAAATCAAAACTTTATTGAGTTCATGAGGATGCCTTTCTTCATTGATTTATCCGGCAAGACGATTCTGATCATAGGTGGTGGAAGAGAAGGAGCAAAGAGAGCAGAGAAGTATTCAAAAAGTGGAGCTAGAATCATAGTGTATAGTAGAAGCTTCGATGATAAGATATTAGAGCTTAGCCGCAGAGATTTTATAGAGCTGGTTAAAGGAGATGTGGAGGATATAGGAAAGCTTGAAGAGTACATCAAACTCTCAGACATTATAATGGTTACACTAGAGACAGAAGAATACAATGATATAATATGGAATATTGCTAAGAAACATAAAGCATTAATAAACCTCGCTAATAATGCTGAGAAAACAGATCTAGTTGTACCAATAGATTCCTCTATAGGTCCATTCAGAGTCGCTATAACAACTGAGGGTAAAAGCAGTATGGTTGCACGAGAAGCATTACAGAAAGTCATAGAATACCTTAGTAGAGAGAAAGAATTGATAAGCTTAGCGGAGATAATGTATAAAGTTAAGAGGATTGTAAGAAAGAGTATCGCTAACCCTGATACAAGATTGAAAATATACTATGAAGTCTTCAATAATAAAAATTTAAGAAAAGCATTGAGATCGGGTGATGAATACTTGGTTGACGAAATATTGAGGAATATATTGAAAGAGTATGGTTTAGAGATAGGAAGCTGTGAGGAATATGAATAAGCCGAGAATAATCATCTCTGGTGTTAGCGGCAAGATAGGGAAAACACTCATTACTTCGGCTATCATCAGCCTGCTTAGAGAACGTGGATACAGAGTGCAGCCATTCAAAGTCGGACCAGACTTCATAGACCCTTCTTATCATAACATATTCTCAGACGTTTCTTCACGTAACCTTGATTCTATAATGTTCAATCGAGAAACTATTATCAAATCTTTCTGTAAAATTATGAAAGACGCAGATATATGTGTAATAGAAGGGGTTTTCGGGCTCTATGATAGCGTAGATGGAGTATCAGAGAGGGGGAGTACAGCGGAAATATCAAAGATTCTCAAAGCGCCAGTCATTTTAATAGTTGATGCTGAGAGGATCAATAGAGGTCTCCTAGCTTTAGTTAAAGGATTTGTGGAGTTCGATAGAAAAGTAAAGCTTGCAGGAATAATAGTAAATAAGGTAGCACATGAAAAACAAAGAGAGAAAATAGTAAGTGCTTTTAGGGAAAACTTTAAAGAATTAGAAATTATCGGTCTCATCTATAGAGACAGTCTTATCGAGGAGAAGATGAAGTATAGACATTTAGGATTAATCCCAATCTCAGAGAGAACAGATGAGATAGAAGAGATAAAACAAGCCATAGGAAAAGTCGGTAGACAAATCGATATTGATAAGCTCATCGAGCTGGCTTCTAATGTGGAGGAGATATGTCCTCCTGAATCTGAGGAAACAGGCTTTGTGGTTAGACGTAGTATTAAGGTAGGGGTTATCAGAGATAATATATTTTCATTTTACTATCCAGAGAATATAGAGTTTTTCGAGGCTACCTGCGATAAAGTCTACAATATCGATTCAACTAGAGATTCATCGCTTCCAGAAGTAGATTTGCTCTATATTGGAGGAGGGTTTCCAGAAGTCTATGCTGAAATGCTTGAGAAGAATAAACCTTTGAAAAATGATATTAAGAAGAAGTATGATAAAGGATTGAAGATCTATGCTGAATGCGGTGGGCTAATCTATCTATCGAGTAATGTCAGGACTTTTAATGGTGAAGAATATGAAATGGTTGGGTTGATTGATGGTTACATAGAAATGGGTAGAAGACCTGTAGGTCATGGATATGTATATCTCTCAGCCATTAGAGATAATCCTCTGACAAACTTCAACCAACGCTTAATAGGCCATGAATTCCATTATTCTCGGTTAACCTTGAGAGAGAAGGTAGATTTTGCTTTCAGGGTTGAGAGAGGATACGGGGTGGATGGGTTACATGATGGAGTAATAAAAGAGAATCTCCTAGCAATGTATACGCATCTACACTTTCTCCATAATCCAGAAGTTTTTAGAAAGTTAACAATGTGGGCAAATAAAAGTCAGCGATAGCCTATACTCTCTAGGAAAGAGAGTACCTCTCTATTAACTATATCTGGTCTCTCTAGCAAGACATAGTGACCATAACCCTCAATTATGACGAGCTTAGAGTTTGGGATCTTTTCATGGACCTTCTTAGAAAATTCAGGCGGCGTCCTCTCATCTTTATCTCCAACTATTATGAGTGTGGGCACTTTTATTGTATGAAGCTTATCTGACGCATCGTATTTAGCTAATGTTTTAACAATGTTTAAGTAATCTCTCCTTCTATTTTTAGTCAAGTCCTCGACCGCCCAGTTGATAATCTCGGGACTAGTAGATTTCGAGAACATCTTCTCAACTTCTTTCTTTACTTGATTTTCATACTTCAATGACTCGAATCCTTCAAAATCTGCGAAATCCATGAAGAGTGTAAACATTTCACGTATAGTTCTAAGATATGCTTCTATAAGCATTCCAGGTCTTTTATGTAGCCTGCTTGAAATAAGTATTAATCCTCTTACTTTTTCAGGATGATCAAAATAATATTGTGTTGATATCATTCCACCCATTGACCAACCTATTAATACAAGTTCATCTATGTGTAGATGGTTTAGAACTCTATCTACATCTTCAGCAAGCTTCTCAACGGTTGTAGGCTTTTCTAATCTAGCAGACTTGCCATGACCTCTAACATCAATTGCAATTACCTTATACTTCTTTGAGAATTCAGGGATCTGCATCCTCCACCATTCATGAGAAGCCCACGCACCATGAATTAGTAAGACAGGTTTACCCTCACCATAAACCTCATAATAAATCTCATTATCTAAATAGGGCATCAAGAAAATCTCTTTGAAGCTTAGATTAAAACATATCTTCTTCAATCTTAATCAGCCTGACCCTGTCAACTTTTACTTAAGCTTTTCTCTTTATATCTATGGCCAGGTTTCTGTTATGTTTTCTTATGCATGTATTGGATTACAATGGATAGGTTGTCTAAGCTATTCAAGTTTAACAACTATCCATTGTATGAGAAGGCTTAATCTATTATGCTTCATATTGCTGGTTTAAGCCTTAGAGACCTCTCAAAGATGTACTATGTAACGATGGCTTCCAAGGAGAGTGTTAGGAGATGATGCCATAGATTCTCAAGGATATTCTCTGTAGAGAAGAAGTTTAGGGATACTGTTGGGAGATTCTTCGGATACCTAGAACAGAGAACTAGCTAGAAGATTCTACAACAATATAAATACTTGGAGTATCAAGTCTATAGAAGACTATGCATCAGCAATAGCAATAATAAGAAACATACTCACAATAATGAAAACCCAAGAAGGCCTATTACCTGGCATGACAGGATCATCTCGATATTACTTGTAGAAGCTTTTTAAGAACCGTGAGACCTTTATCTATAGTTGATGATGGTATGTCTTTGAATGCTATTCATGGTCTCCTCTTAAACCATAAGCTGCTACCTATATCTAGGCTTGAGAAGTTTTTCTTTAGAGACTTGGAATTAGCGCTTAGACTATTTAAGAATGTTGGTGGTGTTGAAGGTGTAGCTATACTCCAGACATGCAATAGGGTGGAAGTATATCTTGATCTAAGAAGTGAGGAAGCAGTAGAGGAGGTAGTAGGTATCTGGAGAGATTTAACCGAAGACATGGATGTTGAGAGGAATATCGTATTGGTTAGGGGGGCCGAGGTGGTTAAGCATCTATTCAGGCTGGCTTCCGGTCTTGAATCAATGGTTATAGGTGAGCAGGAGATTCTACGTCAAGTAAAAGAAGCATACTACAAAGCATTAGCTGTTAACAGTCTATCTCTACTACTTAAGATGATATTCGAGGAAGCTATCAGGATCGGTAAGAAGGTTAGGTCTGAGACGGAGATAAGTAGGAAGAGGATGAGCCTAGCCCATGTCGCCGTCGAATTAGTTGAGAAAATACTCAAGAACATGGATGACAAGGTAATCCTCATAATAGGTGCTGGGGAGACAGGCGAGCTAGTAAACTCTGCATTAATGGAGAAAAACTACAGGAAGCTCACCTTGCTATTCGCTAATAGAACCTATGAGAGGGCTATCCATCTAGCTAACATGAGCGGAGGGATAGCTCTAAGACTAGACCAGGTTGAAAACTATCTAAGAATAGCAGATATAGTATTCGTGACGACTTCCGCACCTCACTACATTATAACTAAAGAGAGGGTAGCGGAAGCGATCAAAGGGAGAGATAAGCCCCTCCTGGTAATCGACTTATCTGTTCCTAGAAACGTCGACCCTGAAGTCTCAAGACTGCAAAACCTAAAACTCATAACAATAGACGACCTTAAAGAACACATCGACCACTCAATCTATGATAAGATTAAGGAATTAGATAAGGTAGAAGCATTAATCGAAGAGTACGTGGAGAAGTTCCAGGAGAAGCTAGAAACAATATGGATTGAAGAACTAGTCTCCAAGATCTACAGTTATGCAGAGAAGGTTAGATTAGAAGAAGTTTTAGAAGCAATGTCTATGATCAAGACTGTTAAGCTTGATGAGAGAAGCAGAGAAATAATAGAAGACATGTCCCGAGCAATAGTCAAGAGAATACTAAACCCATTAATAGAAAACCTTAGAAGAAACTACAAAAATGTAAATAAAGTAGACCTAAGCAGCCTGTTAAGAATATATATTGAAAGAGATTTTGATAAAAACGGATAAACAAAGAGATTCTAAACAATAGGGAAAATAACATTCAATATCACTGTTTTTGAATATGGGAGATATAGATTTTTACATAAAAAGAATTAAATACCTGCATTATACATCCTAAAATGTAGGTGGATGGATCATGCCGTACGTAGAGTTTAAGGGACAGAAGCTCGAAGTAGATGAGGATGGTTTTCTACAGGAACCTGAGAAATGGAGTCCAGAAGTTGCAGAATTCTTTGCTAAGCATTTTGAGGGAGTAGAGAAGCTTACTGATGAACATTGGAAAGTAATAAATTATCTTAGAGAATACTGGCAGAAATATGGTGTAGCTCCACCTATAAGGATGCTTGTAAAGCAGACAGGGTTCTCCCTCCAGAAGATATATGAGCTCTTCCCTTCTGGACCTGCAAAGGGTGCTTGCAAGGTAGCCGGACTACCAAAGCCAACAGGCTGCGTCTAACATAACAGCTAGATATTTTATATCATGTATTTATTTGTCGGGTGGTTGGATTGAGTCACACTGAACGTGGTGAGAAGACAGTATCTCAAGAAAGGAGGACAGCGCTAAAAATAATTACATCTATCTCATTTATTGTAAGTCTTGGTAGTCTAGCTTCACTCTTAAAATCTATTAGCCCAGTTGTTTTAGAGATCCCTGAGTGGCCACGTGTAAGGTTAGCTAATATTAATGGGATCAAGCTTAGAACATGGTATCTATTTTCTTATCCAACAAAAGATATTCCATGCCTATTAGTGAAGACGGGTAAAAGTCTTCCTTCAGGGGTAGGCCCAGATAGAGATATAATCGCATATGTTATGATATGCCAGCATGCCAGATACTATGGTACAATCTACATCCCACCCAAAGAAGTTAGAGACCCAGAAAAACTTACATATTTGAAGACTGTCCCACCAAACATCCTGGAACTATACCCGGACAAGAATTTGCTCTATTGCCCAGCTCATGCTGGAATCTACGACCTTGAGAAAGACGGCGAAGTACTTGCAGGACCACCTTTCTGTAGCCTATGTAAGGTCGTACTTGAATATGATGAGGCTTCAGGAGACATTTATGCTGTTGGTCTTTCCCCGCCAGCCCCGGCTGTACCGGGAGTTACGCAATGTTCCAACAATCCTGAAGAACTGAAGAGGATTATGCTTGGAAAAAAGCTTGTGACGGAGGCGTCTCTAGAAGAGAAGATCTAGGTGATCAAGTTGAGTGAGAGAAAGAGCATCATCAGTAGGTTCACGGAATGGCTTGACGAGAATTTTGGTTTTACAAAGACTATTCTCCGCCCCGCCCCTGAGTATTCTCTTAGGAACCCCTCCTACTGGTTGGGTGCTATAGCTGTTATAGCTTTCTTCACGGCGGGTATTGCAGGGATAATACTCCTCCAATACTATGAACCCCATCCTGATACTGCATGGGAGTCTGTAAGTAGGATAATTACAGAAGTTCCTTATGGAAACCTCATCAGAAACATACATATTTACGCAGCTTTTTCCATGATATTCGTTACATTCCTACATTTTATGAGGAATTATTTTGTCGTTGCTTATAGGAGGCCTAGAGAGTTGATGTGGATTATAGGTATGCTTATGGGTTTAGCTACTTTAATGATGGGGTTTACGGGTTACCTCCTCCCATGGTATGCTCTCTCATATGCAGCTGTAGGATTCGGGATAACAATAATAAAGCAACTGCCTCAGCCATTAAGCGGCTTCCTTGAATACGTTATCTCAGGATACGGAACAGATGTAGAACTTCTGAGAAGATTCTACACATTCCATACAGTCCTGCTACCTGCTGTAATCATTATCTTGCTAGCTGTAAAACTACACATATTCGAAGTCCATGGAATAACGGAGCCCCTATCCAAGGACATCCCAGAAGAAGAAAAGAAGCTTATCCCATGGTTTCCAAACATATTTCTATACTTTGTAATCTTGGTCTGCGTCTATATTGCATCAATACTTACAGCATCGATAATATACCCATTCGGGATACATGAGAAATATATTCCTGGCGTTGTCACTATACCTATGCCTGAATGGTATTTTATGTGGACGTATGCGATAGCTAAGACGGAGTTCATAGAGGTGCTCGGCGGGACAGGCTTCAAGATCTTTATAGCAACCCTCATAATCATAACATTGATCTTCGTATTCCTACCATTCATAGATAGATGGAAAGATAAGCATCCTTCTCAGAGACCCTTCTTCATAGCTATAGGGGTTTGGATAGTAGTCCAGATAAGCTTGATGACTTATCTAGCGTGGGCAACGGCAGGCTCATACATACCTTCAGATACAGCCATCCTCTCAATAGTTATCCCAACGATAATAGTATTCATAGCTGCCTACCTATATCGATTAAAGCTGGTAAAGCCGCCTGAACTAGTATGGGAGAAGTTTAGTAAACTGAAACAAACAAAGCTAGAGAAAACCTCTGGTAATCCTAGAGAATCCATCTTGGTAGCCATAAAATTCTTATTAACTATAATGTGTGCAGGTTTATCATTTAGGATTATCTATGGGTCCTTAAGTGAAAACTTAAGCTTCGGATGGTTTATACTTGGCTTAGCTTTCTTCGCCTTCTCTACTATAGAATCATTTAAAGTAGTTTATGTTGCAGACTTGAAGGTTGGAAACGTGGGGAGAAGATTGAGGTCTTTTGAGAGGTGGTTTGGAGTTGGCTAGAAGTATCGAGATTGCTCTAGTCATCCTACTTTTAGTTCAAGGTGTATTGACTGTTTTAACATGGATGCTAAACCCAATAATAGTAACTCATCAGACTCTCGCAGCTGGATATATTGCTTCAAGCTTAATCATCCTAAGCCTAATAACTTACGTCTACTATAGAGGTGAAGAGTATGACCAGGAGTGGATAGCAGCCGGTATTGGGATGATAGTCCTAATACTATTACTTACATATCTTAAGGGAGGTGTCGTGTAGGTGGACCCATTGATCTTCATCATAGGCTATATAACTCCATACATAGCATTCTTCACATTGATTTTAGGCTTGATGTATAGAGTGGTGAGATGGCTTTCAATACCAGTTCCATTCAGGCTCCCGGTTGCTCCTGCACCTATAACGTATACAGGAGTATTGAAGAGGATGTCGTTGGACTTCTTTGCATTTAGAAGCTTACTAAAAGGTAATAAGAAACTCTGGATAGGTGGATACGTCTTCCACGTAGCTCTAGCTATAACCTTAATCTCTCACATAATCAATGTATACTTCCATGAGCTCTGGGCAGTCATCGGGTATGGATGGTATGAGGCGGTGCTATATTCGGGGATATTCTTCCTAGCTGCATTATCTTTCCTCCTAGTTAGAAGAATAGTTCTTCCAAATGTGAGATATATTTCAAAGTTAAGTGATTACATTATCTTAATACTTTTGATTACAATAGTATTCCTGGGAGTTTACATGAGAAGTTTTGGATTAGTGGATGTAGCCTCCGTAAGTGAATATATGCATAGTCTCCTAATGTTCAACCCTATCCCGCCGCCGGGTAACATATGGTTCTTAACACATTATGTTTTAGCCCAGATACTGTTTATTTACATACCATTCAGTAAAGTATCTCACTTAATCGGGTGGATCCTAGCGACTACTAGGAATATGAGGAATATAACTAGGTGGAGGAGACATGTAAACCCATGGGATTACCCAGTTGAAGTAATTACTTGGGATGAATATTACCAGAAGTTTAAAGATGAGCTAGAAGCAATCGGACCAGGAGGTGAGAGAAGATGAAGATAGATATGAGTTTCCCTGCAAGGAAGTATAAACTCTATGCTACGTGGAAACGCGATATGGAGATTATGAAGCTACCCTTCCCAAGAGAGTGGAGTCATACACAGTTTAATCTACCACCCAATTGGAGGGAAATAGCTTTAAAGAAGATGGATGAAGTGGTAAAGAAGTTTAGGTCTGTTAAGCTCTTCCTAGATATATGTGTAAAATGTGGAGCATGCACAGATAAATGTCCATTCTTCCTCGGCACATTAGACCCCAACAATATGCCGGTTGCAAGACAAGACCTATTCAGATCAGTCTATAAGAGATACTTTACGTTAACTGGCAGGGTCTTCAGGGGGCTTGTTGGAGCAGAAGAACTTACAGAGGAAACAGTAGAGCTTTGGTATACCTATTTCTATCAATGTTCTCAATGTAGAAGATGCTCCGTCTTCTGCCCCTATGGTATAGATACTGCGGAGATAATGATTGCCGCTAGAGAAGTGCTTACAGCAATAGGTCTCAGCCCAAGGTCGCTTACTGAAGCAATAGCTAAATGTGAAACCATAGGAAACCACATGGGCATACCTCCAGCAGCTTTACTCAGTGCTATACAATTCGCAGAAGAAGAAATAAAAGAAGAGACAGGAATAGAAGTTAAGGTACCGATAAACAAGAAGGGTGCAGAGATACTCTATGTTCCGCCTTCTGCGGACTTCTTTGGGGGACCCCACTGGGGGACGCTTAAAGGAGCTATAAAGATGTTCCATCAGATCGGGTTAGACTATACAATAAGCACTTATGCAAGTGAAGGTGGTAATTTTGGTACATGGCTTGGATATGAGCATATGAAGAAGATAAATAAGAAGCTTGTTGAAGAAGCTAGGAGGCTTGGTGTTAAATGGATACTTGGTGGAGAATGCGGACATATGTGGAGGGTTATCCACGCTTTCATGGATACTATGAATGGACCACTAGATTTCTTGGAAGAACCTGTCTCACCTATAACTGGTACAAAGTTTGAGCATGCAGCATCTACCAAGATGGTTCATATCTGCGAGTTTACAGCAGACTTGATAAAACATGGAAAACTTAAGTTAAACCCAGATGCAAATAATCAGTACATTGTTACATATCATGATTCATGTAATCCGGCCAGGGTTATGGGGCTTATAGAGGAACCCAGATACATACTAAAGAATGTATGCAGGAATTACGTAGAGCTTGACCCGAATGTAAACAGAGAGAAAACTATATGCTGTTGTGCAGGTGGGGGGTTACTTGCAGATGAGACAATTGAATTAAGACTTAAAGCTGTTAGACCAAAGATCGAAGCTATAAAGAGGACTGGTGCAAACTTCTTGGCATGCATATGCGCGATAGATAAAGCAGCATTCACTGAATATTTTGAGCATTACAAACTACCCATAACAGTTGGAGGAGTTCATGAACTAGTTGGAAACGCATTAGTGTTTGATTAATTCAGAGTTCAGGCTATCTATATCTAAAATCGTAACCTAGACGGTACCCGGCGAATGATAGGCTAGCACTTCATACAAATATTGATAATCCGATAATGACTACACAATGCTTAAGAATGCTCTGAAAGGAAAGAACTATTGGAGGAGGATTGATGAATTTAATCTTGGAACCATATATCCCTGAGCAGATAATAGACTATTTTCAGTCTATTTCCAATTTAACAGCCAGATTATTGGGACGTTATCTTGTATATATAGGTAGGAGAACAATCGTAATCGTAGGATATCCAGTTAGTGGAGAATATAGAGAAGAAGACATTGTTAAGATAGTTCAAGAGAGTCTACAAGGGGGGATGGAAGACATAATAGTTATAGCCCCAAGACTACCTCCATGTTTAAGATTTGAAGAAGTTAGAATAGATGACTATTATAGATTGACTCTTCCTGTAAAGGAAGTAGGTAAGAAATTGAGATACATGATTTCCAGAGCGTCTAGAGAGCTAACAGTAGAAGTTGATAAGAAATTAACGAAGTCTCATAAAAGAATTATGATGGATTTTCTAAAGAGACCGGATGTTGAAAAATACATGGAGTATGTCTGTAGCCGCTTAGACTACTATCTTTCCAGGTCTAATACTGTTAGGACTATCAATGCATTTAGAAAAGATGGTGGATTAGCAGGTTTCAATGTAATCGACCTCCCTTCAGGCGATTATTCTTTCTATATGTTTAATTTCATAGATAGAACCGAAGGGTATGTCCCTGGGGTTTCCGATCTCCTATTATATAATTCTCTGAGAATCTCATATGATGAAGGGAAGAGATATGTTAACATGGGGCTTGGGATAAATGAAGGTACGAAGAGATTTAAGATAAAATGGGGGGCTACACCATTCTTACCATATCAATATGGGGTGATAAAACAAGCTAGTATATATGAAGCGTTCGATATATTCTCAAAGCTTTAGACGGTGTCTTATGTTTTCTTTTCTGCAGTCTTGAACTTTGTGAAATGGCAGTTGCCACAATAGTATCTATCTTCATGTTCAGCCATGATGTATCCTTCACCGCATCTGGGGCAGAAGACTACAAGCTTACTCAGGATATTACTCTTCACAGAATATTTCTTCCATAATTTAGCTTGTTTTCCCAATCTTCTCACTCTCCACGCTTATTAATGCATGTTTCCTTAGTACATGCTTTCTCTCAAATCTCATAGCATACTCTACATCATCATATATGTGAGCATGTATTCTCGCTTTCCGGGAACCAAAGACGCTTTTAATCTCTTCTACTATAACTCTTTCAATAGGCGTATCAAATTGTTCAGAGATGAATTTCCTAACTTCTTCACGTTTAGGTGTAGAAGATTCATACGTGAGGATTAATTCAAGATCCCTTCTATTCAATAGCTTATTATACCAATCCTTCTCTACTTTCTCTATCTTCATGCTGTCTTAGCCCCTTCTGCTTCTTTTGTAAGAGGCTTATACGGTATGAGCACAGCATTTACCTGTGCTATAGCTTCACTGATAACATTCCCTCTAACCATCTTCCTCTTTCTAAGCCCCTTCTTCCTCCTTCTCAATCTTTTCTTCTTCTTTTTTGATGAAGGTTTATCCTTGGGGTGGAATCCTACTCCTCCTGAAAGTAGTATCCTTACTTTTCTCGGTCCACTAACATCTGGACGCATAGGGAACCCATCTCTATCCGTGCCTCCAGTAATCTTTATCTTGTATCCTTTAAACCCTAGTATAGACCCATCTATTTCATCTCCAATCTTCTTACCGATAAGTAATTGGAAAACTCTAGAATCAAGCTGGATACTCTTTGCTGTACCATCGGCTGGGTTAGACAATACAAGCTTCGGAGCAGCACTTTTCTCAGACATTTTTCAATCATCTGAAAGTTTAATCCAGTATATAAACTAGAATAAAGATAGTATAATTTAAACTAGAATTCATTCATCCAATCTTATCTAGCCCACAGAGGATTAATCGACCGTTTTATCTCAATTATCTCTTGTAAAGCTTTTCTGGATTCTTCATCTAGCATGTCATAGTATTCTTTCTGTAGCAATCTTGCATCTTGTTCTGGAAGAGCTGTATAGAGTATTTCTCCTTCTTTTATATGTCTTCCTATGATTGGTTCTCTCATTGATATTGCTACTCTAGCTCCCGTAGTTGCTTCGTGTATGCTTTGACCTCTATCTTGTATCTGAGAGATCGTGCCAACTACTTTCCCCTTAGAATTCATTAATGGATATTTCGGTCTAATAGTTCCAGCTAGTATTTCTACTCCAACGATTGCAGGCTCACTTCTCCTAAAAACGTATCCTTCCATTATCTTGATCTTTCCAGGCTTCATTAAGGATTCAAATGTTCTAAGCTTACGTGTAGTAGTTTCTTTCTCAACCCATTCAAGGTATGTGTTAACTAGTCTGAACAGGACTGAGTCTTTAAAGATTCGTATACCTCTATTGTTTGCTTCAATCTCTAAATCTGGATCTACCTTAACATTGAAGGCTAATACTGCTCCCTTTAATTCATCTTTCATTCTAACAGCTTCAGCCTCCACAATATCTCTTTTACTAACCTCACCTATGTCTGCCCTTCTTATTGGTATGCCTTTCTCACGGAGATATAGTGTAGCAGCTTCTAGAGAGCCTAAAGTATCAGTTTTTACAACAACTCCAATCTTATCAGTAGTTATCATAAACTCCTCGATCTCGTTCTTTATCTTCTCTAGGATTTCATTTTCTACGCTTGGTGTAGGGATTACATAGATAGGTGAGCCAGCAAGACATTTATCTAATCCTTCAGCAACTATCTTTACACCAACAGCAGCTTCAACTTCCTCAACTCTTCTAAACTTGTCTCTCGGATCCCTCATCTCATCTAGTGGCTTAGGCATTAGTAAAGCTTTAACCCTTGTAGAAAATGGTCCATCCACACCCATTAAAGCTATCCTATCTCCAACTCTTAAGACTCCATCACTTATAATCGCGTTTACCGTATGTCCAATCCCTACTTCTTCTAATACTTCCAGAACTACCCCCTCAGCTGGGCTGGAAGAAGAAGTCAACAATCTATCCTGCATAAAGGATTGAGCTAAACCTAAGAGAATGAGTAGTAAGTCTGGGATCCCCTCACCAGTCTTGGCACTTACAGGAATTATAGCTAGAGTCTTGGTGAAATCTCTTATCTTAGTGTAGAGGTCTGCTTTAAATCCGAAGAATGAAAGTTCTCCAACCAGCTCGTATATCTTCTTCTCTAATTCTTCTTGGACGAGTTTACTTTGAGATTCAAAAGTTTTACTGAAAGGTGCGAGTTCACTCGGTCTCCATCCCTGTATGAGGTCGATCTTGTTTGCAGCAACCACGAATGGGGTTCGTCTAGACTTCAATAACTGAATACACTCTCTAGTTTGTTCTTGTATACCATTAATAATATCTATGACTAGGATGGCTAGGTCAGCTATAGACCCTCCCCTCTTTCTTAAGTTTGCGAATGCTGCATGCCCAGGAGTATCTATAAACATTAATCCTGGGATCTTAAGCTTCTCAATCTTTACTTCGCCTAGGAGGGCTTTACATGTTTCTATCACGGCATCTAGGGGGAATAAGCTTGCACCTATGTGCTGGGTTATCCCTCCAGCTTCTCTAACTGCTACGATCGTCCCCCTCATTTTGTCTAGTAGTGAAGTCTTGCCATGGTCAACATGACCTAAGACGACTACTATTGGTTGACGGAGTCTTGTACTCATAGTCTTACCCCCAATACGATTTATTCAAGCTATGTTAAAAACTGTAGCTCTACTATCTATATAGTGATTAGAATTAGTCTGAGAATTTTGCTATCTTTCTTCTTATAATGCTTCCTGAATAATCGATATATCTTCAGATGCCTTCGTAGTAGGTGGTTTGTAGTATGGTTCTCTGAGTTTAATAGCTTCAATGAATATTTTTTCAAGTTCTTCTTCTGATGCTCCATTTCTTAGAGGAGTTAAGAAATCAACTAGGTTGTCGTTTCTCATTAAGCATGGCTTAAACTTACCATCATGGGTTATCCTTATTCTATCATCATTCATGCAGAATTCAAAGTTGTAGTTTGGTCTAACTACTTCAACCCATACGCCGTTAGGTAGAAGATACTGCTTCCTCATATGGAGAGTTCTAGTAATAATCTTTAGAGCTGTCCTTTCAAATCTCTCCTCGATCTCTCTTAAATCATAATGGTACCTTTCATAGAATTGTTTATTTGATATACCTTCTTCTATGAGCTCTATTAATTGTAGGATGACTTTGCCTCCGAATCTTGAAGCGAATTCTATTAAACTGTCTACTTCATCATGGTTTACATTCTTCATGACTACTACGTTCAGCTTTACAGGGTTCATGCCAGCCTCAATCGCAGCTTTTATCGCGTCTATAGTATATTCATATCTAGTTCTTCCATCTTTCTTATTTTTCATGCCAGTAATCCAGCAATACTTCTCACTACTTACAGTGTGTAAGCTTATATTGATTCTCGTTAAACCTGCTTTCCTTAACTTCTTAGCCATCGAGATTAAACGTGTACCATTTGTAGTCATGCTCAAATCATCTAAGCCTAACCTACCTAAACGTTCAACTATCTCTAGTATGTCTTTACGGAGCATTGGCTCCCCACCGGTCAACTTAACTTTCTTTATATTGTATCTGAGCAGGATTTTGACTATTTTCTCAATCTCTTCAGGAGTCATCATGGTATCCGACCCACCTGCTGTTATACCTTCCATATGGCAGAATACACATTTAAAGTTACAAGTATAGCTGGGGTTGACGGAGATTCTAAGCCCTCTTACTGGTCTACCATAACGGTCCACTATCATCAAGGTTTAGATTATCCTCCACAGCTTGGAGAATAGTCTGCAATCAAGGATATAAATTATTTTAACTTTAACAAACTATAGGTAGTAGAGTAGGGGCGGGATGCTAATTGCGTAATGATGAGAAGATTGTTATGGGGATAGAATCTACAGCTCATACTTTCGGGGTGGGAATTGCTACTTCTCGGGGAAGGATACTTGCTAATGTTAGTAGTGTTTATACTCCGAAGTCTGGAGGCATACATCCTAGAGAAGCTGCACAACACCATTCTTCGATAGCTCCTGAAAAAATTAAGGAAGCAATAAAAGTAAGTGGCGTATCTCCTTCTGAGATAGATGCTATAGCTTTTTCTTCTGGACCAGGCATGGGACCATGCCTACGGGTTGGAGCAACTATTGCTAGGTCTCTATCTCTTAAGTTAAATGTTCCCCTCATATCTGTGAATCATGGTGTAGCCCACATAGAGATAGGTAGATTAACTACTGGATGTAGAGACCCTGTCGTCTTATATGTTGCAGGTGGGAATACACTCATAACTTCCTATAAAGATGGGAGGTACAGGGTCTTTGGTGAAACATTAGATATTGCAGCTGGGAACTGCCTTGACGTATTTGGGATTAAAGCAGGTATAGGGTTAATGCCGAATCCAGAGATAAAATCCCTTGAAGGAAGGAGATTCTATTACCTATCATATAAGGTTAAGGGTATGGATGTATCCTTCTCAGGAGTATTAACAGCAGCATTAAAGCTACTAAAGGAAGGAGTTAAGCTAGAAGACATCTGCTATAGCCTAGTAGAGACCGTCTATAGTATGTTGACAGAAGTAACTGAGCGGGCTTTAGCATTTACAGAGAAGAGAGAAGTCTTGGTCGTTGGAGGATTATCGAGAAGTAGGAGATTAAGAGAGATGATGGAGGAGATGGTTAAGCTACATAATGCAAGACTAATGATTGTTCCCCAAGAATATGCTGGAGATAATGGAGCGATGATAGCTTGGACAGGTGTACTCCAACTCTTAACGGGTCAGACCATATCTATTGAAGAGAGTAGAGTTAAACCTAGATATAGGATTGATGAAGTTGAAATAAAATGGTTTAACTATCTATAGAGCAGACATTGATATTTTTAAACTTCTTCTCAACTGAGAAGTCTAGGGAGAGCTTGTGGAACCACTTTCTAATAACTTCACTAGAAAGCCAAGCTGCATAGTATCTTTCAGAAACGCCTCTAAGACTTAACCAACAACATAAAGCATAACAGTATAACCCCTCATATAATAGAGGATTATCAAATCTCCCTATAAGCTGGACATACTGTTTAAGAGTAGTCTAACACATACGTAGGAAGAACGAAGCAGAAACTAGCAGGTAAAAGAAAACTTAAGTAAAAGTTTATAGAATCTTCATACACTAGGAGTTTGTATTCCTATGGCTCGAGTGTCCTTAGCTGTTGAAGCTGAAGTAGCTCAGGCTCTCTCCAAGCTTGCAGAAGAAAAACACATGACTCTCTATTCCCTCACAAACCAGATACTAAAAACCGCGATAGAGCTTCTCAGAGAAAACCTCGAGATACAGGATCTCAAGGACCTTTTATTAGGCTATACTATTCTACGCGACCTCGATGCTGTCGTCCTGCCATCTGATTTTATGGACTCGCTTATATCAGAGCTCTACACTCGTGACAAAGAGCTTGTCCTGAAGAAGTTTAGGCAGCTGGGCAGGGATGTAGGGAAATACCTTAAAGTCTACACAGAAAGCTTTGAAGATCTACTTCAGCTAGCCCATAAGGTTGGACGCTTCTTCCCACTGAAAAGGCTTGAATCACGTTACATCTCCAGAGAACAATACGAGCTCGTGATTGTTGGTGTAGGCAGTAGGATCGAATCGACAGAATGCGTATATGAAGCAATGAATGGTATACTTGAGGAATATGATGTAAAGATTATCGAGGGAGAGATAACCAAAGGATTGATTAAAGTGAAGGTCTCGATTGAGAAATGATTACATGACGTAGCCTTCAGGAAACTTAACCCCTATAGAGTGGAAGAGAGGCTACACGTAAACACATAGTCCAGCCATAAGATCAAATATACCTTAAATCAGGAGACTTTAAGCTTAAGATTACTAGCCAATGGTGGCTGAGTATAAGCCTGACTATACAAGCGGAAATGAGGCATAATAAGCATAAAGGAAAATAAGAGTAGAAGCTGATGCAGCCTGCATTGATCAGCTAGATTAGGTTTTCAGATATTTTAAAACATTCCGGCATAGGTCTTAGTTTTAAGTCTCCTATAGAACTGTATATCTCTTTATACACTTGTGGACAGTATCTTATATGTAAGAGCATGAACATCAACAAGAGATGTCCAAGACAAGTAGACGGGGGTTTCTCGGGGCCGTTTCAGCATTAGTTGTGTTGCCAGCGTTGTCAGCGGCCCCAGCCGTTGGGGAAAGTAAGCGTTACGCGATGTTAATAGATGTTGATAAGTGTTATGGTTGTATGGCCTGCGTGGTAGCTTGCGCAGCAGAGAACAATGTCCCACTTGGGAGCTTTAGGACGTGGGTTGAGCATCTAGTCAAGCCTGAAGGGATGAGAATCTTTATTCCTAAGCAGTGTAACCACTGCGATGACCCACCCTGTGTTCCACCTTGTCCAACAGGTGCTACATACAAAACACCTGATGGTCTCGTACTAGTCAATGATGAGCTCTGCATAGGCTGCGGAGCCTGTGTGAAGGCTTGCCCCTATGGAGCACGATACATCAACCCAGTGAAAGGCGTCGCAGATAAATGTACATTCTGCGACCACAGGCTTAAGGCTGGGCTGCTTCCAGCCTGCGTCGAAGCTTGTCCAACCAGCGCTCGAATATTCGGCCCTCTACACGAGGTTAATGAACTCTCCAAGACGATCAATAGCAGGCCAGTGCAGGTGCTGAAGCCACACACCGGGGCTAGGCCCCAGATATACTATATCTCCCTTCCCGATGAGGTGAACAGATGATGCTCGGATACTACTTCCCCAACGAGTTTGCTGAGCCTCTCCTCTGGCACCCTGTACTCTTTGCCTACTCACTGCTTGTCTCTGGAGCAGACCTCCTTATACTCGTTGCCCTTGCATATCTTTCGAGAAGTTTGAGGAAGGCTATTCCACTGATGACGATGCTTGGCATAGGATTTTTCGCTGTAGTAATGGCAGGACCTCTAGCAGACCTCAGATCACCGCATAGGGCTCCCCTAATATTTACATTACCCCACATAGTCTCTACAGCCGCTAATCCAGGAATCTCGCTAATTGCCTTCCAGTCTATCATATGGCTCGTTGCGCTGGCATTATCAATTATATTCGCTCTACTTACCTTCTCCTACTATTCTTACCAGGCATCTCTGATGTCCGCAGGCTTCAGGAAAAAGTTTTACCAAGTATTCTCCTTCGGGATAACGACAGCTGAGAGATACGGAGCTGTAGAGAAGGTCGCTAAGGTTGTCGCAGTTCTCATGCTCCCGTTCCTGACCCTCTGGGGCATCTATCCAGCCTCGTTATTCATTATGCAGACATGGAACCCTGTTTGGAGAAGCTGGATCCTCCTACCTATCGCATACTTCGCTGACACGTTTGTAGTTGCCACGGCCTTATTCATGCTAGTTTACTTCTGCTGGAGATACAAGGCGCTAGAGCGTGACGTTGTTATTCCCGTGCTCAAGATACATGCAGCTGGCTCGTTATCTCTTGCGGCTTTAACAGGTCTACAAATGGCCGTTTGGTGGTTCTGGTCTCCTTCAACTGCTGAGATGGTTGCACCACTCATACCGATAATGTACTTAGTCGTAGCTCTCCTGCTCCTCTCTTTCTTCCTCTCACTTATTGCGATGAGATACCCTGCAGCAATACTGGCTGTCTCCTTGGTAGCTATGGCAGGCACTTTCACCAACAAGTGGAACATAATAATCAACGCCCAGCTAGTCTCTAAGACAGGGCTTGCATTCCTTGAGGCGGAGTTGGGAGGTTTATGGCCCCTAGAAACTGCCGCGCCCATCGCGTTGGGTGTAGCGGTCTTCATATTTCTCTCTATGCTCTTCCCACTAGAGGTGAGAGAAAGTGGTAAGTAGAAGAACAGTAGTTAAGGGAGCTGTTGGCATTGCCTCACTAGGTGTCTTCCTCGCAGGATACTGGAGCGTGGTTGACAGGATAATTAAACCTACCACAACCCTCTACGGCCCCGACAGAGTAGCCGGACCTGGCGTAAGATACGTCTACTCGTCCTGCCTGGGCTGTAATGTTAGGTGTGGAATCAGGGTTAGGATAGCCTCATACAATGGAGTAGAGGTTGTTGAAAGGATAGAAGGCAATCCATATCATCCATACAATCGATGCGTCACATCAGACCGCCAGATGCATCGTTACAATCCACTCGACTACAAGACGCCCGCCCGCCAGTCACTACAAGTAAGCTCGACATTATGTCCACGCGGGCAGGACGGCATACATTACCTCTACGACCCCTATAGAATCATCAAGCCATTAAAGAGGGCTGGGCCGAGAGGCAGCGGGAAATGGAAGGAGATAAGCTGGGAGCAGCTCATCAGAGAAGTTGTGGAGGGAGGATTCATCGAGGAAACGGGAGAGCGCCTCCCCGGCTTGAAAGAGATATTCGTATATGGCAGGCTAAGGGATGCAGGCTTCGAAAAACCTGGAGAAATACTATCGGCCATGAAGAAGGATGTTGACGAGCTTTTAGCTAAAGCAGCGGATAAAAAAGTGACAGCTGAAGATTTTGAGGTCCTACTCAAGGACTTCAAGGAAAAGTGGAGCAAGACACTAGGCGAGAAGGGGCTTAAGCTCGAAGACGTTCTAGTGGACCCTGATAACCCTGACCTAGGTACAAAAGCTAACCAGCTCGTCTACATGCGTGGAAGAGGACAAGATAACGCAGACGTCTTCACAAACCGTTTCATCACAGCTTTCGGCAGCGTAAACTGGCTCCGCCACACCTCCTCATGCCAGCTTTCATTCTATACAGGGAACTACCTCTGGTCAGGATACTACGACATAAACCCAGATGCATTGAATGCGAAGGTCATTATTATGGCTGGAGCAGCCATGGGTAGAGTACACCCAGGAGCTACTGGGCAGGGTGCCCTAATTGAGAAAGCTGCAGAAAACGGCTTAAAGATATACTACGTTAATCCATTATCACCGAGGACTACAAGTGGCGGAAACATCGTTTGGGTCCCAGTAAAGCCTGGAACTGACGCGGCCCTAGCAATAGCCATCGCGCAGATAATGATCAGGAATAACTGGTTTAACCGTGACTTCCTCAAGAGGCCGGGTAAAGCAGCTGCGGAGAAGATAGGCTACCCATACCATAGCAACGCTACATGGCTTGTCGTGATGGAAGAGGGTCATAAGCTCTACGGTAGCTACCTGACAGATGCGATGGTCGGGCTTGGGACTGAGAACAAGCCACTCGTATATACGGGAGAAGGCTTCGCAGTAAACGATACTGTTGAAGAAGCAGAGCTAGAGTTCTCGGGCAAGGCACGACTTACGACGGGTGAGGAAGTTACTGTTAAGACAGCCTTCACAATCTACAAGGAGACAGTGTTCAGCAAAAGCATTGAAGAATGGGCCACCATCTGTGGAGTAAAGCCTGAAATAATACAGCAGATGGCGGAAGACTTTTGGGAGGCAGCTCCACGCGCAGCTACATACATACACAGAGGAGTAGCGATGCACCCCAATGGCGAGTACACAGTCTGGGCTCTACGAAGCCTCGATATCCTCATAGGAAACTTCCACAGAGCAGGCGGTCTTCTTGCAAGACCCTCAACAACCAGCTACAACGTTTACCTCTACAATTGCGGTGCCAGCGGGTTCGGTGAACCACCACGCTGGGGGCCAGCGATAGATAGACACAAGGCAGAGTACGAGAAGACAATAATGTACTACAGAAAAGTGAAGAAGGGCGAGGACCCGTACCCTGCTAAGCGTCCATGGTACCCGCTTACACCAGAGGAGAGCTATACAGAGCTTTTCGCTGGAATAGACCTTGCCTATCCCTACCCGATTAAGGCGCTCATTCTATACTTCGCTAACCCTGTCCTCTCTGTTAATGGAGGAATAAGGTTCGCTGAAGTCTTGAAGGATACACGTAAGCTACCCCTCTTCATCGGCATAACCACAACAATAAACGAAACATACCTTTACGCAGACTACCTAGTCCCCGACACAACATATCTCGAAACAGGTACAAATGGAGTCCAGTTCTTGTATAGCTCCGGTATGGGAAGGTTACTGGCCGAGTCATGGAGGACTCCAGCAATAATGCCCCTTACACAGAGGATAGGTGACGCACCCGACGGTAATCCACGGTATGCCTCAATGTGGGAGTTCTTCATCGACATTGGTAAAGCCCTCGGAGCACCTGGATATGGAGATAAAGCAATCCCCGGTGTGAAGGGTAAGAAGTATGAGGGTCAGTGGTTCCCACTCCATAGCTTCTGGGACTACATAATGAGAGTTTACGCAAATGGCGGTGTAGATGCTATGGATAAGGGGATTGTACCAAAGGAGATTCCAGAAGATGACTTGAGATTCGTTGAAGAAAACTACCCAATAGCACGATTCAAGAACGTGATAACAGTAGATGAATGGCGTGCTGCAGCTTACTGCCTGGCCCGAGGAGGCGTCTTCACAAAATATGAGGAGTCCTTCGATGAAAAAGGGTTCTCTAAACGCAAGATCCCTGGAACAGGCATTCTTCTGCTCTGGAACGAAAAACTAGCTAAAACACCCAATAGCATAACAGGTAAGAAGTTCTGGGGAGGCCCAGCCTATTTCGAGCCTGCGACCTATGCTCCCATCGGGAAAGGCAGAGGACTAGGCTTCGCTGGCACCCCACTCCGAGAACTCTACCCACTCAAAGACTACCCATACATACTCGTCTTCGAATCAGGTCCATTCTACACAAAACATCGAAGCTCTAACTACTACTTCATAAAGACAATCTTACCTGAAAACTTTGCCCTCATAAACAAAGCTGATGCAGAGTTGCTAGGCATAAAAACAGGCGATATCGTGCTGATCGAGAGCCCTATGGGCTCAGTAGAGGTTCCAGCCGTTGTGACACCTGCAGTGGCGAGTGGCGTCATTGCTATACCTTACGGTATGGGTAGATGGGCAGAGACACTAGTTGTTAAGCCAGGCTACTTAAGCTTGAAGAAGGGTGGCGAGGCCCTAGCAGCACTACCTGACAAGGTCGAGATACCTGAGACAGCGGTTAACCCAGTCAAGCATCTACCAGACATAGTTAAGAAAACGCTCTTTACGAATAGACCCGCTGACTACTTTGAGAAGGGTCTGGAGATAGATGCTTGGAGGTTCAATGGCGTCTCATCAAATCCCATCCAGCTTGTGGATGAATCACTGGGAGGATGGCCCGCTCAATCATGGATAGGTGCAAGCCAAGTATACTACAGCACCCCAGTCCGAATAACGAAGACGGGGAAAACTAGAAAGCTAATGCCACACCAGATCGTCTGGTGAGCTATTGGCTGAGCTTAATTCTTTCGAGAGAGCAAGCCTCTACGTAGCTCTGCACGTATACTTCAACTGGCTTGCCAGTGGTGTGAGAGAACCGCCAGTAGAAGTCCTCAGCTTCTTTGAAAGCCTCGGGGTTAAGCTGCCACGGAGAACCTCCAAGGAGACGGCTGAGTATATCAAGTGTTATAGGGCTGGGATCTTTAGGACGGACCTAAACTCGGTAGCACGTGAATTCCTCAAAGACCACTTAACAGCCTTGTACAGAGCAGCTGGATACGTCTCGACAGAGCCTGCCGACAGCCTACTCGCTATGACGGCGTTCGCAGCACGCCTTGCAATAAATGCGTATCTATCACATATCCAGGGTGATGGAAGCACTGAAAAGCTTGAACAACAGCTCCACCGATTCATAAAAACGCACCTTATACCAGCCCTTGAACATGTGAAACCTCCTGAAAAAATATTTTCAAATGCTGTTAAGAAGTTGACACAGATTATCAAAGATGATGCAGGGCTACTTGCTAAACGGCTCAGCCATCAAACATCTCTTTGAAGTCTGAGATACTCTAGCAACACTACCTCGTTGTTTGCTCTATTATGAGCTGAGTAGAGATACTAGCCGTCTCCTATTTTCTCTTAAACATAAGTATCTAGTCTACAGGCTGCTGTTTTCACGTAACCTAACCATTGTAATGGTCTTCTCAAACTCCTGCAGGCTATAATGTTCATAATGCATTAATCATAGAGATATATCCTTATTCATCTAACCTCAGCAGTTATCTCTTCCAAAGTGGAGATTAGGTAATCTATCTCTTCTCTAACATTGTAGAGGTATATGCTTGCTCTAACTGTTCCATCTATTTTTAATCTTTGGTGGAGAGGATGTGCGCAGTGTTTTCCTGTTCTCACAGCTATCCCATAGCTATCGAGTAGGCTTCCGACTATATTCGACTCTAATCCTCTGATATTGAATGTGATTATTCCTCCACGTACTGATACATTCTTCGGACCGTATACCGTAATAGAGTCTCCTAGGTTGTCTAGGTTTCTCAAAGCATAGCCAGTTAATTCTTCTTCATGCATTCTTACATTACCCATTCCTATCTTCTGTAGATATTCTACTGCTGCTGCAAGCCCTATTACTCCAGCTATATTTGGTGTTCCAGCTTCAAAGCTATGTGGTGGATCAAGAAGCATGAAATCATTTAGAGTTACTTCTCTAATCGCTCCTCCACCTAGCCTAAATGGAGGCAAATCATCTAGTAAGTCATGTTTAACCCATAACACACCTATACCCGTAGGTCCAAGCATCTTATGACCACTAAATGCTAGGAAGTCTATCTCAAGTTCTCTAACGTTTATAGGCATATGTGGAACGGATTGTGCTCCATCAACTACTATAACCCCTCCAACTTCATGTATCTTCTTGGCGATTCTTCTTACATCAACTATCGTTCCAAGAACATTAGACATATGTGCGATTGAAACAATCTTAGTTTTGTCATTTATCTTCTCATCCAATCTTTCGTAATCTATTAATCCTTCATCAGTGATATCTAGATATCTTATTTTTGCTCCTGTTATAGAAGAAATACGCATCCAAGGGAGGATATTACTATGATGCTCCATAACTGTTAAAAGTATCTCATCTCCAGGCTTCAAGACCTTCAAACCATAACTATAAGCAAGCATATTGAGTGAATCAGTTGTACCATAAGTAAAGATTACTTCTTCAGGACTGTTAGCGTTTATGAATCTAGCAATTTTCTCTCTAGCTTCTTCATATCTTGATGTAGCTAGCTGGCTGAGATAGTGGATCCCTCGATGGATATTACTATACTCGCTTAGATAGAAATCCCTGATTGCTTCAACGACTTGAATAGGCTTAAGAGATGAAGCTGCGCTATCAAGATAAACTAAACGTTTACCTCTTATCTTTCTTTCCAAGATTGGAAAATCTCTACGCGTTTCTTCAAGATTAGTACACGACATCATCCTAATATAGCATCACCAGAAATATAAGAACTTCTCAGAAACTCTCTTCCTAGTATCTTTCGACAAGATCACGGGAAGATTAAGAGAAACCTATTTTACACTACTTAGAGTAAATGACCGTTACTTTTACTCCATTCTTCTCTATTACTTGAAATTTTAAGTCTCTCTTAATTGCTAGCATCTCAAGTACTTTTAATGGTACTTCCCTCTCGTCTGAAGTTACCTTCAATACTCCTCTTCCTTCTTCTACTCTTGAGAGTAGTTGTGTAAGTCTAATAACAGGGTTTTCAGTACATCCAGGCTTCTTCTCCCTAAGATCTATAAAATACTCATCCATCATGGTACTACGCCATACTTTCTATAGATCCTCTCAATTAACTCTTCTTCTTCTAGAGCTTGCCTTTCTTCTTTACTCAGATCTTTAGGAAGCCAATCAGGATGCATCTTCACGATTTCTTGGAAGTATTTTCTAATAGCTCTTTTTAATCCTCCAACTGCTAAAATACTACAATGATACTTTATTGATGGTAGCCCTCCAAGCTCATTTGTTACATCTTCCCAAGTTATATCCCATGCCTCTTTTAGAGTCTTGCCTTTCACCATCTCAGTAATAATACTCGCAGCTGCAATATTAGCTGCACACCCATAACTCTCAAAAGAAGCATCGATTATTCTACTATCCTCAATTTTCAAATAGATTGTAATTACGTCTCCACAAGCTGGGCTTCCAGCTTGGGATGAGACAGTCGCATCCTCCATCTTACCTAGATTCTTGGGATTCCTGAAGAGATCTAAGATCTTCGGTGTATAGATGAGGGGGGTTCTAGTGCTCATACTTCCACCACCTTCTTTACAGCTTCTCTACTCTCTCTCGCTAATGGACTTATTATTCTAAGCCTCTCAATTGCAGGAGGAACCTGAGATAAGACATACTCTATATCTTCTTTATTATGGTATCTGGATACTTTGAAGAGTATGCTTCCATGGGCTTCTTCATATCTTCTACCTATGGCCAATATTACGTGGCTAGGTTCTAGAACACGGCTTGTACAAGCACTTCCACTTGAGACATAGACTCCTCTTAGACTTAACTCAACCGTTATAGATTCTCCCTCAACCTGTAGGAAGCTTACATTCACATTATCTGGAGCTCTTTTATCTCCTCTTGGACCATTCAGCAATACTTCTGGAACATTATTTAATATTCCATCCATTAGCATATCTCTAAGCGTCTTCATCTTCTTAACGTTGTCATCAAAATTTGTGAAAGTTAAGTCTATTGCTTTATTGAATCCAGCTATTGCTGGGATGTTCTCTACCCCTGGCCACATCTTCTGCGTACTGAGTGCACCATGCATTATGGGTTTCAATCTTACCCCCTCCCTCACGTATAATACTCCTACCCCTCTGGGACCATGAATCTTATGGCTGCTAAGTGTCATCAAGTCTACTCCTAGTTCTTCTACATCTATCTTTATCCTACCATAAGCATCAACAGCATCTGTATGGAAGATGATTCTATCATCTTTATCTTTTACAGTTTCTACTAGCGTCTTTATGTTTTGTATTGTTCCTATCTCATGATTAACCATCTGGATGCTTACCATTAATGTTTCATAGTCAATTAACATACTTAACATATCTGGGTCTACAAATCCTTCTTTATCTACTGGGATTGTAACAACCCTGTAACCATATTCTTCAAGAGACCTAGCGGGGAAAAGAATACTTACATGCTCAATTGCAGATGTTATAATCTTTCTTCTTTCCCTGCCACTTCCAAGAGCTGTACCTATGATTGCAAGATTGTTTGCTTCAGTTCCATTATGGGTTATGACTAATTCTCCTCCCTTAGCATTAATAGTTTTATTTACTTTCTCTAATGTAGACTCAACAACTTCATATGCTTCCCATCCAGGTAAATTGGTTATAGATGGATGCCCATACCCTCTCTGGTTAAAGTATGGTAGCATTGCCTCAACAACTTCAGGTGGAACCCATCCAGAATTTTCATGGTCTAAGTAGACTTCTCTAGACGGCTTACCATGCTGTTTCAAAAACTCTGAAACCTTTACCATTTTCCCATAACATAGTTATAGAACCATCATATAAACGTATAAACTTAACTCAAAATTGAACATAAAAATATTGAAGATAATTCTTCTCGAAGGGAAGAATAGTGAAAGTCAGTTTATTTCGCCTAAAACTTCTGAGAATTTTAGTAAAGCAATGATGTTTACTGTTTTCTAGATTTATGTTTTATAATATGCATGTTCTGTCAAGTTGAAGGCTACGACTTACTTAGCTAAACATATCGTAGATTAGAATATCGGCATTAGCGTAGTCTTCTGGACCTGTTTAACATTTTTATAGCTCAGTTGTTTTACATAAAGTAGTCTTGATAAAGTCTGAGAAGACTGTTACTAGGTCTTTTAGAATAAGTGAGCTAGCTCTAAAGATATTACAAGAAGATTCTCAACGTCAAAATGTAAGTGTTAACACTTTGGTAAACCAGATCCTCCTATCCTATGTTAATTTTGATAGATATGCTAAAAAATTCAACTTCCTTAGATTTTCAAGTATAGCGTTAAGATACTTGCTTGAATCAATTCCTGATGAAGCAATAATACATGTAAGTTATAATGCTGGGAAAGAAGTCTCAGAACCATTCATATTATCGAAGGAGGGAGTACTCACCCTTGATTCCATACTAGATTATCTTAGAAACTTATCTATCTATGGAAACCTCTTTGAATATAATGAAGTCATTAAAGATGATAAGAAAACAATAACCCTAACACATACTCTTGGACCTAAAGGCTCACTATTCATCGCACATTATCTTCAACCCCTCTTTGAGAGAATAGGGGTAAACGCGTATTTCTCTTTAAGCGAACATACAGTATTAATCGAGATAAAGGAGAGCTCTTAAAATACAAAACATTACTTTCAGCTACAGGAGATACCTACTCCATAAATAATTCTAAGTATACTAGATTGCTAGTGAGAAAGGAATGTCTAGGAAAAATAAAGCCGTAGATCCTGTTTGTGGAATGGAGATAGAAAGAGGTAGAATCTCAACAACCTATGAAGGGGCTACCTACTACTTCTGCTCAGAAGAATGTAGGAGGGAGTTTGAGAAAAATCCAGGTAAATACATTACAGAGAGCTCGCCAGCTAGGAATATAGAAATGCATAGGCATTCAACTCATCATTGCTGCTAGGTGATGTGATTTTGGAGAAGAAGATATTATTGATAACTCTGTTGTTAGCTGTTGTAGTATTAGCGTCAGCGGCTTCTATAATATTAATAAGCTCTGTAACTGCACAGAATACTATACCTCCTTTTTATGGTGCACTTACTCCATATGGATGGTACGGATGTCCAATGTGTGGTGGATGGTGGGGTAGGTGGTATCAACCTTATCCTCAATATATAGTTCAAAGGCTTGATATTCAAAATGTTATAGAAAGATTAGAAGAATATATTTCTAGACTTGGCAGGTTTAAAATAAGTGAAGTAATGGAGTTTACCAACAATTTTTACGCTATTATTATTGAAGAAGATACAGGGATGGGTGCATTTGAATTACTAGTAGACCCATATAGTGGGGTGATAACACCTGAGCCTGGACCGAATATGATGTGGAATCTAAAGTATGGTATGCATAATAGAATGCATAACGTATGGGTTCCATGGTGGCAAGTGGGCCCAAACAGTGAGATGCCGATAAGCAGTGAAGAAGCTAAGGAGATTGCATATAGTTATCTAAAAAGCATCTATCCTACGGAAGATATAGAAGTTGAGGAGCCAGCAAAATTCTATGGATACTATACCTTAGACTATGAATTAAATGGTAGAATACATGGAATGCTTAGTGTAAATGGTTTTACAGGAGAAGTATGGTATCATTCATGGCATAGAGAATTCATCCAAGAAAAAGAATTATCTTAAAACCATGAATAGTATAATAGAATACATTGAATTCGCTATACTCATTAATCCACTTAGACGAGTATTTCAAAACCCTGAGAAGATCTTGAAGGAAATAGGGTTAAGAGATGCGATGCATGTAATCGATTTAGGATGCGGTCCAGGATATCTGACTATCCCCGCAGCTAAGATAGTTGGTCCCAGTGGAAGAGTTTATGCTGTTGATATTAATGAGAGATATCTTAGATATGTTAGAAAGAAGATGGAACAACATGGTTTAGACAACATAATTCTCCTCAATACAGAAGCATGGAAATTAGACGCTATCCCTCCAAACACTGTTGATATATGTTTAATGTTCTTAAGCTTACATCACTTCTCAAAGAAGCGGGAAAGCATATACGAAGTAATAGAAAAATTAAAGAAAGGGGGAACCCTGGTAATCTACGACACTAACTATGATGTATTAGCAGGCCACGGGACTCATTTAGAAGAAATCCAAGCTACAGCTTTAGAAGCTGGTTTTATAACAACATACCTGAGAAGAAAACTTACAACCTATATGCTTAAGCTGCTCAAACCTTAAAACATGTTTCTAACAGTAATTTATCAAATTGTAGAAAATGATAAGGATGTAGGTGAGCCGTATTAGTCTTAAATCGATTCCTACTTTAAGTATTTCTCAGGATTTTTATCAAAGAGGTTTTTACATGTTAGTGAGCAGAAGTAGTATCTTCTAGCTTTATACTCTGAAACATATTTTGCATTCTTCTCATCAACCATCATACCACATACTGGATCCTTCGCCACAGCTCACACCACAGCGTACGAGGGGCGCCTATTTGATAAGTTTTTCTATTCAACCCCAGAAATTCAATGGCTCTCTACTTTTTGATTATAATCTTCCATAATGCTTCTTCTAAGCGTTCTAGATTTAATACTTGGCTCCCTCTTCTAACTACAGCTTCTTTAATCGTTTCACATGAAGGCTGATTATCAAATATTACTTCTAATATTTCCCCACGCTGCATTCTGTCGAGTGTTTTAACTGTGTATAGGACAGGATAGGGGCATGGTAATCCAAGAATCTTCAACATGTATCTTCCCGGTTCAACTTCAGACAACTCCACCGTCATAAGTATATCTACCCCTAAGCAATTCTTCAGCAAATTCATTGAAGCTTTCATAGCCGCTATTGATAAACGTCTTAATGATATCTCTAACTACTTCGTTGACGAGATCTTGGGGGACATTCTTGAGTAGAAGCTGGGATAGCTTACTACTTCTTCCTCTAACATAAATGTTGAAACATGGTATACTCTGCCCATTTTTCCTAACTACTACATTTTGTAGCCCTATATCAGCGATAATGTGCTGAGCACAACCATTTGGACAACCGCTGATAGCGATCCATATCTTTAGTTTCTTAAATTGTTCTCCTAGCTCCTCTTCAAGATAGTCCATCAAGCTGTATGCATTGTCCTTGCTACTTTTAATAGCTTTACCACAGAAATTGCTGGGGCATGCTCTTACCATATATTTGATGGGTGGCTGGTCGGGGTCTAGGTTTATTTTCTTCAATTTTAATCTGACTTTATCTAATTCTCCTTCTGGAATATGGGGAATTATAAGTTTCTGTGAAGGTGATACTCTGACTTCATTACTATATTGCTCAGATATGCTGATTATTTCCTTAAATTGGTAGACGCTCAGTAACCCTGTAAATGTAGGCACAGTCAGAGAATAAAGTCCATGATTTTTCTCACGGAGTATAGTATCATGGTCTCTCCAGCTGATATTCAAACATTTGCTGTTGAATATTTGAAATGATTTATTCATGTATTCTTCTATCAATTCTCTTATTTTCTCAGTTCCCAATTCTTTAACAAGCCATTTAAATCTAGATATACTTTTCCTTTCTCTAAATCCATGCTGATTATAGATTTCTATAACAGCTTTGATGAATTTTAGTGTATCATTTAGTGGAATGAAGATATTTAGTGGCTCTGCAAGGATAGGTGGATAACCTAAGCTTCCTCCAATGAAGGGCGTGAAACCTAGCTCATGACCTTTTTTAACAGCTATCAATGCAAGATCATTTACTTCTGGTCTAATACAATTATTTGGACATGAGGTAATCCCTATCTTGAATTTTCTAGGTAGGTTGAGATATTCTTTTTTCCCAGTAAAGAATTGTACTGTCTCTCTGACTATTGTATATGTCTCAAATAATTCTCCATCAAGGATTCCTGTGAATGGACATGTAGTTATATTTCTAACATCACCATATCCTGCTCTTGGATAGTGTTGCCCACACATATCTGTGTAGAGTCCTACTCCTTCAAGTTTTTCAAAGATTTTGATAGAATCTTCGTCTCTAATCCAGTGGAGCTGTATGTCATGTCTCGTCGTAACTTCTAGATAGCCTCTCCCATATTTTTCTGATATTTCTGCAATTACTTTTGCCTGCTCTATCGTTAACACTCCTCCTACTACTTTTATGCGGAGGAAATGGTTAGAACCTTGCCCGGACTCGTGACCTAAAGCATACCTGCCTACGAATCTGTCTATTTCAGATAGCTGGATATGTAGATTCGACACCCCCTCTGTCTGTTATAACACCGTTATATAAACCTATCCCAACTACGTAGAGAATTGAAGAAAATAAACAAATAATTGTAATAGATTGGGACAATTGGATTGATGGGTTCAAGATTGCTTATAGAGAATATCCTTGAATGCTTAAGAAAAGACTACTTAAAACCTACTGGTAGCAGGATTATTGATTTAGATGATTTTTCAATTATCGTAAAACTAGAGTATCCAATAGACTTCTTGAATGACCCATTGAGGACTATAAAGAGGAAGCCTGCAACCCTGTTATTTGAAGATACTTATAACAAGGGCTGGATAAAACCTGGTAGGACTATAATTACTGCTTCTTCGGGAAACTTTCTAAGAGAGCTTGCTCTAATAGCTTTAAATCATGGATTCAAGGTGATAGGTGTTACACCTCCGAGGATTCCTTCTGAGAACTTGAAAATCTTGACAGCTCTCGGTGTTGATATTCTCCATATTACAGAAGAATATGATCTATGTCCTAGAGAAACAACAGTATTCTATACGAGGAGCTTAGCAGAGAAGTACAGATTCAACCTAGTGAATATAGACCAGTATAATAGTTGGCAGAATGTCATGGCACATCTATACATGACTTGGGAGGAAATTAAAGAGCTTGGAGAAATAGATTATGCATGTATACCTTTAGGTAGCACTGGGACGTTTATCGGAATCTCTACAGGATGTAGTCTCGAAAAATGGAAGATGAAGATTATAGGAGTCCAGCCAACAAGATTCCACCATATACCTGGAGTCCACCATATTGTTGGAGAATGTGAATGGAGTCCAGAAATATTCTCTTCTCTAATCAGTAGAGAGATAGTAACAATTGATGATGTTGATGCATATGCGGGATTAGTAATGTTATGGAAGAATGGGATACCAGCTGGTCCTTCAACAGGTATGACCTTCATCCAAGCAGTAAAGCTAGCTAAACAGGTAAAAGAAGGAAGCATCCTAACAATATCTGCAGATAGCATATTCGCGTATAGAGATTATGTGTTAGATTACATGAAAGAGATAATAGACCAGATAATTACTAGGTATCCAGAGATCGAAGAGGACTGTTTAAGATACATTGAATGGTTAAGAAAGCTTCCATCAATCGATGAGAGATTGGAGCTGGTTAAGAGAATATATAGGACGTCGGGAGTAGCAGGCAGAGTCTTCAAGTACGATAATGAAGAAGAACTACTTAAGCAGATCCAAGTATCAACTTAAGAATGAGGAGTAAGATAAGACTTATAAAGAAGCATCTCTCCTAGGGAGAATCAGGAGGGTAGGAGAACTATCGGAGAAGATATACTTAAAATGTAGAGACTGTGGAAAAGAATATCCTCCAGTTCTCCAATATGTATGTCCAAGCTGCTTCGGTGCACTAGACGTAGAATACGTAGGTTTAGAAAATATAAAGATAGACGTCGGAGAATTGTCAACTAGGAGGAAGGATATCTGGAGATATATTGAGCTCCTACCAATAATAGACCCAGAAAATATTGTATCTCTAGGAGCAGGGTATACTGAGCTAATTACTTCTACTAGACTATCTAGGAAGCTAGGTTTAAGAAAACTCTACTTAAAAGAAGACTTCACTAATCCAACTCATTCATTTAAAGATAGAGCTGCAAGTGTAGCTGTTTCTAAAGCTCTAGAATTTAGATTGAATGCTGTTGGATGTGCATCAACTGGAAATCTTGCAGCGGCTACCTCAGCTCACGCTGCTAGAGCTAGTCTTCCATGCTATATCTTTGTTCCGAAGGGTGTAGAGAAAGAGAAGCTCTCTCATGCATTATCTTATGGAGCTAGATTAGTAGTTATTGATGGAACATATGATGAAGCAAACTGGTTAGCAGCTAGATTCGCTGAAGAATATAATATCGGTATTGTGAATGTGAATATTAGACCATATTATGTTGAAGGATCAAAAACACTTGCATACGAAATATGTGAACAGCTAGGTTGGAGAACTCCTGACCACATAATCATTCCCATGGCTAGTGGAGCATTACTAAACGCAGTAGATAAAGGATTAAGAGAATTAAAAACGATAGGATTAATCGATGGAGAAGTAAGAATCTCTGGGGTTCAACCTGAAGGATGCTCACCCATAGTTTCAGCATACCGTGAGAATAGAGAATTCATTAAGCCAGTTCGAGAGATCAATACAATAGCGTTTAGCCTTGCAATAGGTAATCCAGGAGATGGAGTATATGCTCTAAGAACAATAAAAAGAACAAGAGGAGCAGCCATCGCAGTTAGTGATAGAGATATTCTTGAAGCTATTAGAGATCTTGCACAGATGGAAGGATTGTTTGTTGAGCCTGGAGCAGCTGTAACAGTAGCTGGGCTTAAGAAGATGATTGAAGAAGGATTAGTAGATAGAGATGAAGAGGTTGTCTGCCTCCTCACAGGCTCTGGATTGAAAACTCCAACTATTATTGAAGAATACAGTGCCCAGCCTATTACTCTTAAGCCCTCTTCTATTAGTGAATTATCTAAGATATTAGGAGTTGAGAGTATTGCCTAGAGTTAAGCTTATTCTCCCATCAGTTTTAGCAGAAGGCAGAGAGCGGGTAAGGGAGCTTGAAGCTTCTACACTTAAAGACATCGTTGATTATCTATGCAAGATGAAGCCTCAGTTAAAAGACCGTATAATCTCACCTGATGGAGAATTAAATAGGTTCTTCAATTTCTACGTAAATGGTGTTAACGCATATTTATTAAATGGGGTTAAAACATTATTGAAAGATGGAGATGAAGTCTCAGTCATACCTGCTATTGGAGGAGGATGAACATGGAAAGGAAGACTATTACAGATGATGAATTCGAATTATACTCTAGGCAGATCGTACTGAATATTATTGGTTTTGAAGGTCAAGAGAAGCTCAAAAATTCCAGGGTAGCTATCGTTGGATTAGGTGGATTAGGGTCACCAATAGCAGTGACATTAACAGCTATGGGTGTAGGATACATTCGGATAATCGATAGAGACATAGTAGAGAAATCTAACTTACATAGACAGCATCTATATACTTTTAAAGACATAGGTTACCCAAAAGTCGAGGTAGCTTCAAGAAGATTAAGAGAAATGAATCCCTACATCGAGATCGACCCATATCCAGTATACATTAATGATTCAACTGCATTAGAAGCCATTAAAGAAGTAGATGTAGTATTGGATGGGCTTGATAATTTTAAAGCAAGAAGAGCTATCAATAAAGCATGCTACAAGCTATCTATACCATACGTATATGCTTCAGCGATAGAAACATACGGCATGGTTTCTACTCTAATCCCTGGAGAAGGACCATGTCTCGAATGCATATTCCCAAATACTTCTGACCAGAATCTACCTACATGTTCTACCGTAGGTGTACATCCATCAATATTACAAGTAATATCAAGCATCGAAGTTTACGAAGCAGTCAATCTATTAACTAAGAGGAAACCACGACTCTTCGGAAAACTATTAATATACGATTTAGAAGAATTGTCCAGCAACCTGCTTGAAATTAAGAAATCAGTCAACTGCCCAATATGTGGAGAGGGAAAGATTATAGAAGAAGAAAAAATTGAATATCCAGAAATTGAGGAAGTATGTTCTAGAGAAGGTAAAATTACCTACATAATTAATCCAGGGCAAGTAATACCAGTTGAGATTAAGAGCTTATCTCAGAAACTGTATAGTGAAGGATACGAAGTATCTAGAACTAGTGATTTCAGCTTAACATTTAAAGTTGATGGTAACGGTACCTTCAGCTTACTGAAGACAGGCATAGGAATAGTAGAAGGTTTAAGTTCTAAGGAATACGCTCTCAAGATCTATGAATTGATATTAAGGAAAATTTTGAACCACTAGAATCTAAGTATTCAACCATGATTTAGTGTAACTCTCAGAATATTATACTTCCGTCTCAGTTAAGTCCATTTTTGCCACGTTAACACTTCCACTCGGAGCTGGTGAGATATAGATCTTATCTGGAAATCTTATAGCTAAACTATTAAAGACATCGTGGACCATCGATATGTTTGCATATGTTTTCTTTTCAAGCAGAAGTAAAGCTGTAACCTTTTCTAGGTAATCAAGCCTAATAGGTCTAAGTCCATACTTCTCAAGCTTATTATATGCTTCGACTATCGTTCTAGATATCTCATATCTACCAGCATTTCTCAGATTGCTAAACATATTTTTTGAAAATTCTTCAAATATGTACTCTTCTACTTTTTGTAAACTCATTTTAGAGATCCTGGAAATCTTATCAAGACCACGTATTAATCGTTCATCTACAGAGTATTTTCCTCTACCGTCTCTCCTAAGAATACCAATATCTACAAGCCATTCAAGGCGTGGTGGAGCGATATGACGATACTTAGCGTAAAGGCTAGTCCTTATCCATTCCGTTTTATCTCTAATAGACAATCTTTTCTCTCTAAACTTCTCTGCTTCAGATATCTCTAACTCAATACTCTTCCTCCTACTTTCAGGTTGCGTACTCAGTAACTTCCTTAGAGAAGCTGGGTAAGCTTCCTCCATAATATAATTCATAGCTTCTTGTCTTGTAAATTTTTCTTTCTCTATAACCCAGCTAATTATCGATTCTATGAAAGGATGATCCGAGGACATTAAAGCCCATAGGAAGTAGAGTTTCTCTGCATCATTTAATGTTATTAGTTCTTTTGTAGATAGATGGAGCCTACCTTCTATAAAATCTTTGAATAATTCACTGGAGTTTAGAATTAAATAGATCTTCCCAAATAATCCAAGTTTCTGAGTTTTTCTATCTATTATGTTAATCTCAGCAGCTAATGTAACATAGTTTCTAGCATTTACTAATCTCGTAATTAACCCGATAGTGTTACGTGAGATTAATTCTACATCTCCTAGGTTTTTAACCATATCGTAGAGTATGCTTGAGATGAAGTCGAAGCTCCTAGGCTCATCATCTTCCATTATGCATGGGATCAGCCTTAGATAACCCAGCCTACACGTATCTCCATGTGTTTCAAATATCATGCTGGTATCACCTCTACGCATTCTTTAATTATTGAAGTCGGCTTAGCATTCATCCAATCTATCCATACATTGTATGGAGTGAATGCCCCCTTCGTTAATACAAGTATTACTTCCCTATTTACTCCCTGACCACCATCTAGATACCATAGATACTTACTAGATTTAGGTATGCCATCATAGATTACTGATTGAATATTAAATCCCACTTCTTCAGCTATTGGTGCAACTTCTTCTGCCATATCTACGATCCTACCATTAAGCTTGATTGTGCCGAGAACTATTACTGCAGCTCTATCCCATTTTAATACTCTGAAGACCTCTTTTAAGCAGTCTTTAATGAATTCCTTGAACTTCCTTATAGAATTTGTCTGGAAGAGTTTTTCTCTTACGTGTTTATAGCTGTATCCAAGGAACCATAGTCTTAGCCAGTTATCCCATGCATATGTCTGCATATTAAAGTATGGAGGAGAAGTAATTACGAAATCTATACTCTCATCTTCTAGTGGGAGGCTTCTAGCATCAACCATGAAAGCGTAACCTTTTACTGCTGGGACACCATCTCTAAATACTCTCTCAGCCTTCAGCTTCAGACACTTTAAGACTTCTCTCTTAGGCTTCCTTATATTATTCTCCTTCACGTACCGTTTCATATAACCTGGAGACATAGAGAATGAATGAGAACTCTTAATACTTAGATGGATGTTTGATGGTCCGTGAAGTATTCCAAGCATTAATGCTTTTAAGAAGTTTGATAACTCTTCATCTTCAAGTTCCTGGATTAGTTCTCTTACTGCTAGAATCTGTCTTAAAGTATAGCTACTGTAAAATATCTTGACATTTTCTTCGATTTCATCTAAGTCTTGGTTATGTGCTCTCTGTATTACTCTAGGCTTAGCCCACTCAATCCAGCCTACTACATCACGGTAACTTACAGGTCTAATCTTCGCCATTGTTAAAACATATGCTTCAGGAGCTAGATCATTTCCAAAACCAATTCTATTGTTTAGACATGCTTCTAATGGTGCTGTGCCCTTACCACTAAAAGGATCTAAGACTTTATCTCCAGGTCTAGAATACTTCATGATGAAATAGTAGGCTAGAGAAGGTGGGAAAGAACCTGTCCTAGAACAGATTCTATGTAGGCTTATCCCCCACTCATTCTTTGCATGTTTCCATGAATCCTTTATACTGTAGCTTTGAATAATCTTGTATCTACTCAATGCAATCGTCTTCACAAACATCAATGGTTTTAATCATTAGCTTCTGGAGGAGTTAAGATAAGTAGCCAGAAAAGTTTACAGTATCAAGTGGAGATTATACTAGCAGACTGTGAGTGAACTCTGATTAATCTTAGCGGTTAAGGGATATCCTTAATTACTAGTTTGTAGAAATTATTAAGTTGTTGAATAGTTTGGTGGTTGTTATGAGTAAGAATACTATCTTACCATATACTGGACAGGAGTATTATGAATTGAATATCCAGGGATTTAAGAGGAGATTGCCAATGGTTCAAGTAAGTGAAGATACTTGGATAGCATACTTTGATAGTCTAGGAGATAGAGAATTCATAGCCCATTGTGCAAATATACTATCGGAGTACCTTAAAGATACAGACGTACTAATAACCGCTGAGAGTAAAGGAATAGCACTAGTTCATGAAGTATCACTTAAGCTTGGACACCCATACTACATAGTTTGTAGAAAAGAAGTAAAGCCATTCATGAAAGACCCTATAGTAGTAAAGTTTAAACCAATAACTAGCAGGCATGAACTAGTTCTATGCATAGATGGAAGATACAAGGAGAAGATATCGGGAAAGAGGGTAGGTATAGTTGATGATATAGTTAGTACTGGAGAAACAATAAGAGCTATGAAGAAGATAGTTGAAGAAGCAGGAGGAAAAGTTACAAAAATAGCTGCAATACTCGTAGAAGGAGAATATAGAACAGATGTATATCACCTAGGAATTCTACCTCTCTTCAAAAAGAAGTAGCACAGTACATATATCACTAACTATTCACAGCTTACAACAATTAATTTTTCAGCAATAGTGAGAATGGATGTGGTATATGCAACCTCCCAAATTCCTTATATATTACATGTACTATCAATCCATTAATGACTAGGAGTTATAAGTGGTTAGGTGGGATCGGGTACATCTTAATGTTGATACCGTTCGCGAATATTGTTGGATTTATTCTTGTAGGGATCGCATGGATCATGTCTGGAAGCGATACTAGGCAGGGAATATTCAAAGCTACAGGTATACTGATGCTCATCACTATGATACTAACCGTAGTAATAATAGCTTCTTGGTTCCCTATAATAGGAAGTTTAATAGCTGGACTACCTCTAGGAGAATATCCAAGTGTTCCTCCACCAGGATTCTTCCGAGAATTTCTCAGAACTATCGGATTATTCCTAATACTAGTAGGTATCACAGCAGTCTTAGCGATAGTTGAATGGATACTTGAACTAGTATCTCATTTCAGAGCTGCAACAGTATATAATGTGAAATGGTTTAGGAGAGCAGGCTGGATGAGGATAGTAACTATCATAGTAGCTATCATCGTGATAGCATTATTCATACTATCAGCTCTATCTATAGGATTCTCACCAGCATTCTTTATTACACCTTCAGAGATATTAAACCTAATAAGTCTATATATGGTCGGCTTAATCATCCCAGGAATACTCGGCCTACTCTCATTAATATTCTCAGCTATATCATTCTTCAGTATCCCAGAAGCTGCTGTTGAGAGGCGACCTCCATACCTACCCCCACCACCTGAATAAATCTTAAAAATTCCGCAGAATTAAAAGAAACTGAATGGTCAATGGTTAAAGTGACGATAGACTCGATATTAGCTCGTACATTCCCTGGGATTTATCTTTCAACTAGAGAAGTTCAAGTAGATGTTAGGCAATCTAGGAACTTCGATGAGCAGGTTGCAAAACTAAGAGCATCTATAGGTTATACTCTTGAGAATTTAAAGGATAACCCGATCATCAGGGCTTACCGAGATTTTTATTGGAAGATCGGTATAGATCCTACTAAGATTAGACCTTCTAGTGAAGCATTAGTTAGAAGGATTCTTAGTGGTTCATCTATACCCATGATAAACAATGTAGTAGATGCTGGAAATCTCGCATCAATAGAAACACTCATACCGATAGGATTATACGACTTAGATAAGATGGTTGGAGAACCAGTTTTAAGATTTGCAAGACATGGTGAAGAATTTATAGATATTACTGGTAGAGTTAGAAAAATTGAATCGAATACGATAGTTTTAGCGGATGATATAGGTCTTATACATATCTTCCCCCATAGAGATAGCTTAAGAACGATGATTCAATGGGATACTAAAAGAGTGCTAATAGTTGCATGTGGAGTAGAGAATGTCCCAAATAGCTTAGTAGACTATGCTGTTGACAGAGTAATACATTATCTAGAGATACTATAAAGAGAGGAAGACTACGAACTCCAAATTAAAGATAAACTAATTATCCAGCTCATACACATTATTAGAGAAACGTGATGTTCGAGCTGGAAAGATTTACAATAACCAGTAGAGAGATGATGACAATAGATGAAAATAGTGAGTGGCTAGGAGTACCGAGGATTCTTTTAATGGAGAATGCTGGCGCAGCTGTAGCAAGAGCTGTTCTTAGTTGGATTGGTACATTAAGAGGGGTTGAAGTCGTTGTATTCTGTGGACCTGGAAACAATGGTGGAGATGGTATGGCTGCAGCTAGGCATATGGCCTCCATGGGTGCTAAGACAACAGTCATACTTCTTAGTCCGATAGAGAAGGTCAGGACAAGTGAAGCTAAGTTAAACCTAGAAGCCATAAGAGCTATGAGAGAAAGCATAAAACTATTCGTAGTGGAAGACGTTAATATGCTGCAGGAAATTAAGCCTCTAATTGAGAAAGCTGAAGCAGTAGTTGATGCAATCTTCGGGACTGGGATAAAAGGTAGTATTAAAGAACCATATAGAACAGCTATCCAGACTATTAATTCAAGTAAAGCTTTCAAACTCTCAGTAGATATACCTTCAGGGATTAACCCAGATACTGGTGAGGTTGAAGATATAGCTGTAAGAGCAGATGTGACTGTAACATTTCATAGAGTTAAGAAAGGAATAACTGCATCTACAGAGTATTGCGGGGAGATCATTGTAGCACCGATAGGGATACCTCCAGAAGCTGAATTGGTAATGGGACCAGGAGACTTGCAGGATGCCTTAATAGACTTCTCACAAGAATCTAAACCAATAGGATTAGTAGAACCAGATGAAGAAATTATTAGGATTCTCAGTAAACTTGATACTAAAGTTTACTTAGATGATCCATTAAATAAACCCGTAGTATACATCGGTGAAAGTGTTGAGGAGTATCAGGAGATTAATCCTAGGAGTATTGTATTATCTGAAGGGCTGAGAAGAGAATCAAAGATAGCTATTATAAAAGAATCTTCCATTAGTCTGCAGTCTATAAAGGATAAATCTATAAGAGCTAAAGAACTAGCAGTTGAACATGGGAAAATAATCTATCTAGAATCAGATATAGATGTTGTTAGTGATGGTGATAAATGTAAAATTTCATGGTATTCTAGACCCCTAAGGAGAACAGGCTCTATGACTTTAAGAGCAATGATATTGTTCCTCTTATCACATAATGTAGACCCTTTTAGAGCATGCTGTGCAGCTGGCTACCTAGCAGGATACGTTGAAGAAAATGGATTAGAGAAACTCTCTTCCGAGCTTACATATAGAAAGTCTAGGATAGGTCTCTAAATCTATTGAGGATACTCAAGATATTCTTTGGAACATATTCTATTAAAGATGGGGTTACTTCTAATTGATCATCTTTGAATATAATTCAAAGCTAAAAGTATCTAGTTTTATGTGGACGCATATTCTTACCAACTTAAACCATATAGATTACTATTTCTCTTCTTGCGGTGTATTTTTGATTAGTATAACGCTAAGTAGGTATGAATAATCGTGTAGGTTCTTCTCTCATTATTCTGTTTAGCTCAGATAACGTTAAACCTCTCTTTACATCCCCATAGATATCGCATTTAGAAGGGTTAAGGTATGCTGAGTGTTCTTTCAGTATTATCTCTACATTATAGCCTTTACTAGTCTTAGTCCTTATCTTTGCGAGGCTTCCTTCTCTAAGAGGTTCAGGTAGATTTATCTCTTCAACCTGTATAATCTCGAAATTATTCTCTCTAAGTTTTTTCGTTATAGTTTCTAGTTCTTCACAATCCACCTCAATATCTATGTCGCTGTTTGGTTTGACTATGCCTCTCCATACACTTCCAACTAGCCTTGGATTAAACTCTGAGATTATCTTCATTAATTCTAAAGCCTCGCTCCTCATATCAGAGACCCTTGCCCAGTATTCTTCACCCTCAGACTCTAGAGCTACTTCTAGTAGTTTTAAAGCTACTTCAAAATTTCTCGGCATAATTTTCGTTCCAATTTCTTTTGCAGCTATCTTCTTTGCTTCAATATACTCATCAGCTCTGCCAGCGTATAGTATCCTAGCTGCATGTTCAGCTACTTTTTCTCTAAGAGATTTCTTAAACTTCACCGGATGTAAATGCAGATGGAGTCGCCTCTTCTATTTCTTTACCAGTATAAATCCATTCTGGGATTTTCAATACTTTAGACTTAACTATCCCTACATGTCTCAATAGTGTAATCTTCTTAGCTTCCTGGAATATATCGGATGCTGTTTTTCCGAGAACCATTTCTTGTGCTAATTGAGCAAGTGTTAGATTCTTAGAAGCTTCTTCTAGAACCTTCTGCATTATTTTTCTTATCATCCTAACTTTCAGGCAGTGTGGGGTTAGTCTTTTAATTGTAAAAGCGACTGCATGGGCTCGTATCCCGAATCCATCTTTCGTTGTTAGATTGAAGATACCATCTATCCTCGTAGTCCCTCTTCTAACTAGGCTACGGAGAAATTCTCTACCATATTCATGCCCATAGAATATAGTTTCAGCTGTTAAGTCATCTTTTACCCTAACTATCTTGAATCTTATTAATAGATACTGTTTTGCGAAATCTCCTGTTAAGGTATATAAGCTTACCCAGATGGTTCTTCCAACAGCATCTTTTGGATCAGATACAAGAGTTGTACCTATCTCTTTGTATCCAAAGTAATCTGGAGAATATATTGTTACGACTTGTTTTGCTACTTTCTTCTCTGTCCCTGCTTTCTTCGACATCAAAATCGATTCTCGTATAACTTCAATAAGAGTATTGACGTTGGAGGTGGAAAAGTTTTATTTAATAAAACTTAAATCATCGTTTTATCCAGTAAAACCTAGAACAATGCTTACAGGAAGAAAAAATGTACGAACAAGGATTGTGAACCTAATATTAATAGCCTTATTTATTCTATTCCAGATAGGTTCAGTTAACTTACTCGGTGGTTCTGCGAATGAGGAGAAAATACTAGTAGCAGCCGTTGTTACACAATTAGCTTCAGTAGTAAGAGAAGTAGGCGGTGAGAAAATTGAAGTCGAAACTATCTTACCTCCATATGCTGACCCACACCATTATGAGCCATCCATGGATTCTCTCCTCAACACTCTATCTAAAGCTAAACTAGTAGTTACAACAGGTTCACATCATCTCGCAGTTGAAGAGAAGATTTACCAAGTAATTAATGAAGGGTTAGTAAAAGTAAGAGTGATTGGTTTACCAGATTATGAAAGAAAAGGTCTAACATTATTGATAAATCCTAAAACTGGAGATGTAAATATCCATGAATACTACTATTCTATAAAGAACCTTAAAGCAATAGCTTCTGCAATCACCGAAGAACTAATAAAAGTAGACTCAACCAATAAACAATATTATGCTGAGAGGTTGAATAACTATCTATCACGTTTAAACAAAATAGAGGAAACCATTAGTCTTCTATCGAAAAATAACGTATACAATGTAAGAGTTATCACCTATACCCCCTTAATGCAATATGTTATTGAAGACCTAGGATTAAAGTTGGTAGATGTAGTTGTTAGCGAGGTGGATGTAGAACCTTCAGAGAAAGACTTCTCTAACATGTTGACTAGATTAATAAATCGTGAAGCTGACTACATACTATTCTCTGATATAGAAGCGATAGAGAATCCGAAACTACTAGACCTACTTAGTAGACAAGGAGTCAGATACTACATTATACCCTTAAGTAGTCTTGCTGAAACTCCGGAGCTTGCATCTTTATCTACAGCTATTTTAGTATCGTCATCTAGTACCTCATATAACGTGGAGGTGGAAAGCCCCATGTTCGATATCCCACTGGTGCTATCAATCCTTGCTAACGTAGTCTTGCTTTCTATTATTATTCTTCTAATCATTAAGGTGAGAAGGCATGGTGGGTGAATTAGTTGTTAAGAATCTAACGGTAAGATTTAATGGATTTAAAGCATTAGATGATGTTTCATTTAGGCTGGATTCACCATTCTTTACAGTCGTTATGGGACCAAACGGTGCGGGTAAAACAACATTACTGAAAAGCATACTAGGATTGATAAAGCCGGCTTCAGGCATTATCAAAGTATACGGGTTTGATGTGTTTAAGGAGACTACGAAGATTAGAAGAATAGTTGGATACGTACCACAAGTAATCAATATAAATTTGCATGTCCCAATGACTGTGAAAGAAATAGTTGCAATGGGTGCTTTAAGCAAAACTCTGCCGCCAAGAATCCTAGATAGAAGAACTGAAGAGAAAGTAGAAAAAATGCTCGAATTAGTAGAACTTGAAAATTACTCAGAAAAAGAATTCACGGGATTGAGTGGAGGTGAGAGGCAGAGAGTTCTCATTGCAAGAGCATTAATCAAGAATCCGAGGCTTCTCCTACTTGATGAACCATTCTCAATGTTAGATTTTGATATAAAATGTGAAGTTGCAGGTTTATTAAGTAGACTTTTTACAAAGCTGAGTGTTGACATACTTTTAGTAGCTCATGAGCTAAGCCCCTGTATTGCTTATGATCCACAAGTAATACTACTGAATAAGAAAATCTATGCTATAGGTAGAGCAGCAGATATTCTTAGACTAGATATTTTAAAGCAGGCTTACCCAGGGGTAACTGAGATCCCACAAGGATTTATCATAGGTGAAGATCATGCTTGAGCTTCTTATCTTAAGCTACATTGTAGCGTCTTTAAGCGGGCTACTAGTAGGCTCTATAAGTATGATCCTAACAACTTCTAGAAGTATAACTTTTGGATTAACGCTTCTCCACTCCATACTGGGTGGAAATATTCTAGGTATCTACATAAACACGATCTTTAATCTAGCTGTACCAGTCCCTCTAATTTCAACAATAGTAGCTATATGTCTATCAATAATTGTCGGAGAGCTGGTTGAGAGAGGTTTCCCTGAAGATATATCTATAGCGTTTTCAGTATCTATTGCTACTACAATGACTATAGTTTTCGGATACATGTCTAGCCAATTATCTAGTTTAGCTATCTCTAGAGCATGGGCTTACATTGCAGGAACATCTGCTATAAGCACTCTAGAAGATTTATTCAAGATAGCTTTAACATCATTGATAGTTCTACCATTCATACATTTATTCTACAGAGAATTCAAGTACATAGCTTTCGATGAAGATGGATCAAAAGCAATGGGTTTAAACATTAGGATTTATAGATACACATTCTACAGTCTAGCAGCTATATCAGCAGCTATTCTCTCTTCAACAATAGGTGTCTTAGCTACTCATGTCATATTAGCTGTACCTGGAGTCCTCTCACTTAAAGTCTTTAAAAGGTTTAGTATTCCCTTTACATACATATCCTCGATAGGGATAATGATACTAGGCTACTATATAGCAGGTCTCTTAAAAATCCCACCAAGTGGTGGAATTGGTCTAGTATCAATCTTAACATTTTTAGGAGTGGTAGCATTTGGAAGACATTCATAAGATTACTGTTAGAGAGGTAGATTACCTCCTAACGATCTTTAAGAAGTCTAGAGAAACTGGATACACTAGAAATAAGCAGGTTGTGGAAGAGCTGAGAGTATCGAAGTCTACTGCATCCCTAATGATTAAGAAGCTAAGGAATACAGGATTAGTCTCGGGAAGTAGTAGAAAGCTTAAGTTAACTAGTAAAGCTGAAGAGATATTAACCGAGAAGCTATGGAAGCACGGAGTTATAGAGAATGCATTACACTATCTAGGAATTCCATTAGAAGAATCATGTAGGATAAGCTGGAGGATTGAACCTCTATTATCAAGAAAAGATGTAGAATATATTTGGAGAAGACTCAATGAGCCTCAGAAATGTCCATGTGGTATGAAAATCCCAGACATGAAGAATACTAGACCATTAAGTGAATATGATTTCTGTAGAATTTAATCCCAATGAGAGATAGCCTTAATCGATTTAAAAGCAAGATTCACCATAGATAGTATATCATCTAGAGTATTGAGGAGGGATAGTAGATTTCTCTCACATTCAATGTAGACTTCCAGTCTATTGTCTTTAACCTTCATAGATAATTCAAGTCCATGGGGAAGCGGGTAATTATCGGGTTGGAGAGATTTTAAGGCAATCTCAGCTTCCTCAGTATTTTCGAAAGTTAATTCTAGTTTTGCGGTTGTTTTAACTTTTAAGCATTTCTCCGACAATCGCGTCAACCTCTGCTAAGAACATAGTCTTCTTAGCTAGAGGTATCTCTGCTCCCGCAGCTATATCATGGCCCCCTCCTACTCCACCAACTCTGTCTGCTGCTTTCTTCATTACTAACCCTAGATTTAACCCCATACGTATTAGTTTCATCGAGGCTCTTGCTGAAGCTTTTACTTTATCTCCACTTATAGCTAACATTACTAATGGTTTATCTTCTGGAAGAAGATCTGAAGAAGAGAGTATAGATGATGCCGAGCTTACCATTCTTTCATCAATCGCAGTCCCCCCGTTTATGGCAATTATATGCTTAAGCTCCTGCCAGTTCTCCCTCCTGATTAGATAATCTAAAACTTCTGAAAGTCTCCTCTTATATTCCTCAAGTATCTTCTGAGCTTGTAAAAGTATTTCCCCTCTAGCACCCATTGCTATCGCTAGACCTATCCATTCATTCCCCGTCTTTCCGCAAGCATTGAGTAGTGATGCAAATTCTCTTGCATCTTTTAATGGAGTCCATTCTTCTTCTCTAGTGAGTTCATAGATTTTTCCTACTAACTCCTTAACAATACTAGGAGAAAAATTAAGAGAAGAAAGGTATTTCATTAAGCCATTATAGATGATTTTCTTCTCTTCTTCGCTTAGCTCTGTGAAAACCCTCCATCTATCATCTTCTTTAAGTCTTATCTTGAGAGAGTTAAGAAAACTTACAGCATGTGCTTCGCTTCCAGAGATCCCTGGAATATATGGGCTTGTAGTTGATGCAAGTGCTAAATGTATGGGGCGGTAGCTCCTACCATAGAATAAGAGATCATCAGAGACTTTTAGTAAGCCTGATTTAACAGCCTCTTCAACTATCATCTTGTTTAACCCTCCTAGCTCTCTCTTCTCAGAAGACTTATCTTGTAAATCCCCAAGTGCTCCAACAACTGCGATAGGTGAGAGTGAGATATTTTCTTCTGAAATAGATTTAGATACTAGGTAGGTTATCCCTGAGCTGCTTATATCTCTTGCACCATCTACATCACATAGATGTGGATTGATATGTATCCAGTGCTTCTCTGCTTCTCCATCAGGCTGGTGATGGTCGAGTATAATGAATTGCTTATCATGGAATTTTTCTCTTAGAATACTTAAGTACCCACTCCCAATATCGGTTAAGAGTGCTATTGTATCGCTTTGAAGGTAGGGGATGGTCTCTAGAATCTCATTTATACTTCTTACTGCTCTAGTAATGAATCGAGCACCAGCTCTCAAGAGCATTACTGATGATATAGCTCCTGAAGATAGTCCATCAGCATCTATATGGTAGAATACTATAAAGCTATTCCCATGATCAATGAATTCTCTAATCTTATCAGTAGAGTCATTGATTAATGCTATAAATTCTCCGTAGCCCATAGACAGTGCTCCCCCGCTAACCTATCTGTTCTAGGCTCTCTCTATAACAAAGTTACTTATAGGTGTAGATAAGCTTAGGCTCCCAATCTTTTGGTAATTCTCCTATACGCTTATAGTACTTGACAAGTCTATGGATCTTTGCTTCAACAAGCTGTAGTCTATGTCTATTGTACTTATCAGCTCTATTCTTCTCAAGGTGGATTCTCATCCTCCTAGCTCTTTCAAGTAGATTCATTAGGTCTTCAGGTATCTTAGGCTTAACATCATTCTCTTCAAGTATCTGTTTTATAGTCTTCCCAGTAACTTGTTTAACTAGAGGGATGCCATGCCGGTCTCTCAATATCACACCTATTAAGCTTGGAGGATAACCTTCCCTAGCATACTTAACGACAAGTGCTTCAACCTCCTCTGGTGTAACCTTCAACCAGGAGGGGGGAAGCCTGCTAATAGGTTTCTTAGAGCCTGACTTCCCCCTTCTTCTAGCATGCATCCTAGCCATACTGAAGAAACCTGAGAATAGATCTAGATACCGGTATTTAACCAATCCTTCAATTATCATCTTATTCAGCCTCCTAGTATTCATCAACATATAAAGCCCACAGAACTATAGCATCCATAATTGATCGCTCAAAATACAGAATTTACAGATGAATTTCCAATATACAACATAATAGTAGAATCATCTGGGGCATAAAAGATTTAGCCCGGGCCGGATTCGAACCGGCGTCCCCGGGGTTCTCCTCATTATTTTGATCCAGAGCCCGGGATCCCTAGCCCTCTTCTGACCAGATAGCTTGGCCGCTAGACGACCGGGCTTCAATTGTATTAACTTGATAGTAGTTCTTAAGTCTATCCTTATAACGTTCTATATGTTTTTAACTGACATTGGCTTTGCAGATTCTCTACTTGAGAAGCTGCTATCTAGAAGGTTAGCCTTCATAATCTAGACTCTTAAAGAGGAAGAAAGCCAGCTTATATATCGGGTTATTCAGAATCCGATGTTATTGGTGTTTTCGAAGAAAGCTTCTATTCATTTCTTGGTATCTTCCAATTCCATTAATGAAAAAGTTTTATCAATAACTTGATTTACCATATTTTCAAGGTGGGATTACATGAAACTAATTTCTGTTAAAATGCCTGAAGCATTGATAGAAGGCATGGATGAGCTTGTCAAAAGGGGGGTTTATCCAAGTAGAAGTGCATTAATGAGAACAGCTGTTAGAGACCTATTAAAGAAAGAATTGTGGAAACAGTAAGTCGGGTTAAGCTTTCCTCCTGCTAGACTCAAAGAAAGGCATATTGTTGACTGTAACTATCCTGCCGTAGAAGTATTTCATGTCTGATACATAAGATGTGTATGATACTTCTTCCCTACTATTGGAGGCTAGATACTTTATGAACGGTGTTGCAGGGGGTTCTAAGCTTTCAAAGTAGAAGAAGACTGGTAGTGCGTTTGCTTCATAGTAATCGAAGAATGGAACTATTAATCCAAGGATATGTTTTCCATCTTTGAAGAAGTGCCATAGAGGTGGGGATACAGAAGCATCACTCATCATAACGAGAACCCTCATTAGAGAAGTGAGATCCTTGGTTTTTATTGTTAATGGCTTCTCAGCTAGCTGCTTCTTTCTATTGAGAGCTTTAGTAATTAACTCAGGCTCGCTCTCTGTTTCTATTACTGGACCATACGCATACTTTGTATCATCAGAACTACTAGTGAAGAACACTTCTTCTTTGCCTATGTTAGTGTATGCTACGTATCCCTTAGGTTCCTCATCTATATATGTATAAGCAAATATTGGTAGATTTCCCCTCCAGTATGGAATAGAAGATAGATGACCTATCATTCTCTTACCATTCCTGATAAATGTCCAGTAGAGTGGCTGAACATCAGTTCTAGACATAGCAAGTCTAGCTAGATTAATTAAGTCTACCACTTGTATAGCTACTGGAGGTTTACGAAGCCTCTCCACACCAAATCCTAATTTATACATTTAGATACCAAAATATTAATTTTCGATCATTACTAATCCAAGACTTATTTTTTACCTAGCATACTGATTTTCCACGTCAAGATATGGTTAATAGCTTTTCCACTCAAATCTTTCTAACTGAACTCTTAGCACCACAAACCTCGCATAGTAGAAACCTAAATCTTTTCTCTGCTATTATCTTTGTATCTAATCCTCCGCAGATTGGACATTTAACAAATTCTTTAACATACAATTCTAAGAGTCTCCTTAATTCTTCATTAGTAACCCTTCCCTGTATCAGGAGTCTTTCTCCCTGAAGTGTACCAGCTTTCCCAGATTCTTTAAGGATGAATCTTGCAAGATGGTCAGGCTCTCTACCCAATGTACTAGCTATACTAGTAAAGTTTGTTATTATCGTCCTCTTAGATTCATGTATTATGATAGGGTTCACTACGAGAACTCTATCTCCAATCTTGCCAAACGTTTGAGGTAGATTGGCCATAACCTTATCGAGGAGAATCTCGTAGCCTTCTTTTGTCTTGGCAAGTTCAACCCAATTCTTATTCAATACCTGCAACTCACCTGGACCTAGATATGCAATGTTGGAATTAAACCTTAACCTATGATTAGTCTAATAGATCTTAATAGGGGAAATATTAATCAACGACCATAGCTTTCTACATTACTAGTGGTTAATTGTGGGACTAAGGAATTACTGGATAAAAGATCCAAATCTAAGTGATTCGGGTTTTAAGAAGATTAAATGGGCTGAACGTGAAATGCCTGTACTTAAAATGATTATGGAGAGGTTTTCAAAAGAGAAACCTTTAAAGAATGTTAGAGTGGGGGCATGCCTCCATATAACAAAAGAGACAGCTTTACTTGTGAAGACGTTACGTGAAGGTGGAGCTGAAGTCTACCTATGTGCTTCGAACCCATTAAGTACTCAGGATGATGTTGCTGCAGCCCTCGTCGAGGATGGATTCCACGTCTTCGGATGGAGAGGTATGAATCAGAAAGAATACTATGAATGTATTGGGTATGTTTTAAGCAGTAGACCAAACATAACGATCGATGATGGCGCTGACCTAGTTACATCTATACATAAAATATACTATAAGATTTCTTCAAATGAAGTAGCGTATATTCTAAATATTGTTGGAGAACTAGGGGAAGAGCTTGTTAAGAATATAATGGGTGGAAGTGAGGAAACAACTACAGGAGTGTATCGTTTAAGGTCTCTTTCTAGCCAAGGTAAACTACTCTATCCTATAATAGCTGTAAATGATGCATCCTCTAAAAGCTTATTTGATAATCCGGTAGGAACTGGGCAATCTGCTTTAGATGGAGTGATTAGAGCTACAAATACTTTGATAGCTGGGAAGGATGTTATTGTTGTAGGCTTTGGTAGAGTAGGTTCTGGAATAGCTTATAGGGCTAGGGGGCTTGGAGCAAGAGTAACAGTTGTTGAGGTAGACCCAATAAATGCTTTAAGAGCAGCTATGGATGGGTTTAGAGTTGAATCTATGTCTTCAGCTTCAAAACATGGTGATATCTTTATAACAGCTACCGGGAACATAAATGTAATAAGGAGAGAACATTTCCAAGCTATGAAGGATGGTGTAATACTTGCAAATGCAGGACACTTTGATGTAGAGATATGTAAAAGAGATTTAGAAGAGTTAAGTGTAAAGATTGAAAAAATTACAGACTGCATAACAACATACGTAATGAAGGATGGCAGGAGACTTCATCTTCTCGGTGATGGAAGGCTTGTAAATCTAGCATGTGCAGAAGGTCATCCAAGCGCTGTAATGGATATGTCTTTTAGTCTTCAAGCACTCTCTGCAGAATATATCGTTAAAAATTATAAGAATCTTCCTAGAGATGTAATCTCTGTCCCCAGGGAGATTGACCTAACAGTTGCAAGATTAAAATTAATCTCTATGGGGTTAGAATTAGAAGAAATGACTGAAGAGCAAAAGAGATATCTTGAGTCTTGGCATCTTGGAACATGATTTATTCATCTCTGAGCTTCTCTCTCCCTAAGCCTCGCTGAGATAGCTTCAATTACTCTTCTTAATTCTTCAGCTCTATTAAGATACTGCTGAAGCCTTTGCTCATAGTTTTGAACTGCTTGGAGGAGAGTTTCCCTCCTTTTCTCAATAATTTCTTTTCCTTCTTGTGGACTCTTAGTAATTATTACTCCAGCTCCAATGCTCACTTCGACTTTATCTTTATCAATTATCTCCGCATGCACATAGTTTCCACCACCTATAGGTACTAGAATCTTCATGTTAGAATCACTCTTTAGTAATTCTTCGATAAAGCTTAATGCACCTTCATGCTCTGTTATAATAGCTTGCAGAGCAGTGATTCTAGCTCTCACCTCATTTATCAATTGATCTAAAAGCTGTAGCTCTCCAATAGCTTTATTCAATTGATCCTCTAGACTAGACATTAATTCTACACCTTCAATACCATCTACAAGAGTGTATATATGTTTATTTTCTTCTAAGTTCTATCATGTTAAGCGGTGGGGATTCTAGCTTGGAGATTAGAGATGCTCAAAAGATCATATTAAGCTTTGAGGAAGCTAGGAAGTGGAATCTCTTCAGGGAATCCCAAATATTCACACACCTCGTAGAGGAGATCTCAGAGATAGGAAGATACATACTTGTTAGAGAAGGGTATAAGGCTCCAGGTCTAGGGCATGAAATCGCTAAAGATGATGTCTCGAGAGAATTTGCTCAAGCATTTGCTCTCTTCCTCCAGTTAGCTAATAGAATGAATGTAGACCTTGAAGATGCGTTTTTGAAAGAAATAGAAATTATGGAAAAGAGATTCAATCAAGAGAGTTGGAGAAGATATATGGATTCTTCATATCCCAGGCTCTAGATACTCATAGAGAGAAGGGATGCTTCATAAGTTCTTGAAGGAGCCTAAAAGATTAGTATTATCTACGTTAGCAGTGGGGTCGATATGAAAGTTTTTATAAGATGGTTAAGAATATCAAGATAGACTTTAACAACCTATGGTTGCAGTCTAGGATTAATCGGTATCCTTTGTGGCTTTGAACAGATTTGGTTAGAGTAGATAGCTAGAGGAAGTCAATATTATCTAACAGAATTTGAAAACATTCACGGGACATGCTGGAGGGAGAATTAAAAAGTACAGGGATATTTTTCTAAGTAATAATTTAAAATAATTTAAGTTTAAGTCAAGATACTTTAAGCATTATCCTTCCAAAATGTCTTCTTTCTCTAATCATTCTATGAGCTTCTTCAACCTGCTCTAGCGGAAGAACAATTGTAATAGGCTTAACTCTCCCACTTCTGTGAAGTTCTAATGCTTCAGCTAACTCCTTCCTAGTGCAAGATAGGGAGCCATGTAAGCTTACTTCTTTCAAGATAAAGTGTCCCAGCATTAATGGAATAGGTTCAGGTTTAATGTTTCCAACTTGTATTATTCTTCCCCCCCATCTTACAGATTTTAAGCTTTCTATGAGGTTTAACCCAACACACTCTAAGACTATATCTACTCCTACGCCTTCCGTAATGCTTTTTACTTCATTAGAGTAGACACCATTACGTGAAACAATTACATGGTCTGCACCCAGCTTATACAATCTATCTATATACTGTTCTCTCCCCGTAACTGCTATGACATCTGCACCATAGCTCTTAGCAATCTGGATAGCATGTACTCCGACACCTCCAGTTGCGCCTGTTATCAGTATTCTTTCATCTTGGGTTAGTCTGCCTTTAGTTTTCAATGCATGTATTAGCATACCCGTTACGCATGCTGAGATCGCTACAGCTTCAGAGGATAAATCTTCAGAAGCTCTTACCAAGCTTCTATGACTCGTTTTAAGATACTCTGCATAAGAACCATTAATATCTTCTCCAAACCATAGCCTTCTTCTACATATGTTTTCTTCTCCCCTCCTACATTCAACACATTCACCACATGGAATATAAGTTAAACTTGCAACTCTATCACCCTTCTTGAACTCAACTACATCTTCTCCAACATCTACAACTCTACCACATATTTCATGTCCAAGGATTACTGGAAGCCTCGTCTTCGGGAAGTATCCATCAACAGTTAGTATATCTCTATAACAGACTCCTGTCATCTCGATCTTCAATAGTACTTCATCTCTACCTAGACCCTTTACATCTTCTACTTCTTCCAATCTCAAAGGTGTTTTAAATTCTCTTAATACAACAGCTTTCATATCTTCCACCACTAAAGTAGAGTCTGAGCTGCTGCTAGAGCACCATATTTTGCTTTCTTATATTCTTTAGCGCCTGCAATAATTATTACATCGTTTTCTTCAGGTTTAATCTTTTCAATGATCTGTGAAGCAAAATCTGGTCTTTCTTCACTGAGTATACTTACACCAGGCATATGAAGCTCATTATCAAGATACGTCATCACTAGAGCTGCTTCGGCACCTGCTCTAATTGCTGCATCTCTTTGTTCAAGTCCTTTCTTTACAAGATGTGAACGCTTCTTCAAGACTACTGCGTAATTGCATGGTTGATCCCAAGGGATCTCTATGTCCAGCTCACCTACTTCGATAAGTATGCTACTTATCTGCTTATATATCTTCAACCCTTTGCTAGTTAACATGCATCCCTCATTGGTTACATTTACTATCTTAGCTTTCACTAATCTACTTAACATGCTCCTAACTACTCCCTCTCCAATCTTGAGAGTTAAACTCAATTTCTTCCTACCTACAGGGGCTTCTCTACCTAAGTATAAAAGTAATTCAAGAAGATGGGTTGATGTAAATGAAGGTGCAGGACCAGGCTGCCCCTCAACTAACTTTTCCAATGTATCTTGGATATTAATTGTTCTCAACATAAAAATAATCTGTTTACTCAGCTTAATATTTTTCCCTCTAGAATAATAGTCTCAGCTTAGGGGTGGAGGCTATGACATTAGCTACACCATGTACATCATTTCTATTTTATATGAAATTAAGAGAGATTGTTAATTTATTAAGCGGACTTTTCATTCAATGAGGGATTAGTATTTGTTGGAGGAATTTTTTACTGAATGGTTGTATATCTTCGAGTCTTTGACCTGTGCCGATGAATAGTAGGGGTCTACCTGTAACGTAGCTTATTGAGATCGCTGCTCCACCCTTAGCATCTGCATCAAGCTTAGCCAAAACGACATAGTCTATTCCAACGTATTCATTGAATTTCTTTGCTTGTTCTACTGCTAGATTCCCTATTAATGCATCTCCAACATATATTACAAAGTCTGGTTTAACAACTCTCTTGATCTTCTTCATTTCTTCAAGGAGATTTATGTCTACTTCTGTTCTTCCAGCTGTATCTATTAAGACTAGAGGTATCCTACTTGAACGTGCACTCATTACTGCATCTAAAGCTACTGCAGCTGGATCTGCTCCATACCTTTGGCTTACAACCTTAACCTTTATAGCTTCTCCAAGTTTCTTAATTTGCTCTATTGCTCCAGCTCTAAAAGTATCTGCAGCAGCAATAACCGAGCTGTAACCTCTATCCTTGAAGTATTTTGCAATCTTTACTACAGTAGTTGTTTTCCCTCCACCGTTAGGTCCAACAAATAGTATGACTAGGGGCTCACCTTGCTTTTTCTTCTCCTCAATCTTCTCCAGAACTCTCTCAATTAAGCCTTCTTGAGGAAGTATTTCGTCTATCATTTTATATATGACTTCTCTAATCTGAGCAGACGGGTCGGTAAACCTCTTAAACTTTAATTGGGATAATTCTTCTCTTAGCTTCTCCGCTAGTTTATCTACTACTTCTACTGCTACATCGCTCAATATCATCTGGAGTTTAAATTCATCAATATGTTTCTCTATCTCTTTCTCAGACAATTCGGTCATTTTTAATTTCTCCGCAATTTGCGAGAAAGCTTTCTTTAAACTCTCAAACATCCATATAATAGATGAATGATTACAGTATAAGCTTAACTTATCTGCCACTCTTCTGTAAACCACTCAGTTATTTACAAGAATATGGAGTCCCAGTAAAAAGATTACTATACTAAGGAATCTATATGTAAAGTCTATATCTTCTTAGCTTCATTTTCTAACGATTCAACCATTATCTTAGCTGCTAAGAGCAAGTCCCTAGCGTTTAAGTAGTATCTTACTGAGCTATTAAATGATACATTAGCAGCTGGTTGAGAGAAATCTTCCCTACTTCTCCATAGTTGCGTTAGTAACTGGACTCTCGGTAAGAAGTAGAATGAATAGCTTATCCCCCCTAGTTTTTCCTTCTTCCCACCTATCCTCTTACATGCTAATTCATATTTTTCAGGAGTATTTCCAAAAGTCCTTATGAAAGGCCTGATAACGTTCTTCCTAAATAAGTCTAGATATTTTCTCGAGTCTGGAATCTTCTCATAAGGTATCCAATTTTCAGAAGTTCTACCACCAGTAGAATGGGTTAAGTATCTTAGAATAACTAGTGCTAATTCCTTGGGTGCAGGCTTCCCTGAGATTAAATCCATGACCTCTCTATTTTCTAGTTCTACTGAGTAAGTTTTATTCAAAACATTTACGATGAATCTTCTATAACTTTTCTTCCCAGCTCCTTTAAGAAATACAACCCCGCATCTCTTAGTTAATTCCTCACCTTCACATTTAGCTAGAGCATCGAAGGTGGTTGAGATCTCTTCTTCAATTGACTTAGAGTATATCCCTTTCATGCTCAAGGTCAGTAGCACCCAAAGTTTGCTAATCTAGATAGTTATTTGTGAATCAGAGTTTTTAACTCTTTCGTATATTTAATTTTAACTAAAAATTAGACAAAACTAGGATTTTTACTAAGCCTTAAAGTACTATTTATATAGACATGTGGGCTAGATACAGTGAGTTTAAGCAGACAGTATTCGAACTGATTACAGTAGGGTATGAGATACTTGATGGGAGGATTCTCAATACAAATTCTAAGTGGCTAGCTGAGAAGATAACAGCTATGGGTGGGAAAATAATTAGGATGGTGACAGTGGGTGACTCTCTAAAAGATATTAGTTCATCTATAAGAGAAGCACTTAGAAGAAGAGTTGACTGGATTATAACTTCTGGGGGTCTTGGACCGACATACGATGACCTTACACTACAAGGAGTTGCTAAAGCTTTAAACAGAAGACTAGTCTTAAATAGAGTAGCTTACGAAATGCTTAAAGAAAGATACAAGATACTTGCAGAACAGGGAGTAGTAGATTCTCCTGAGCTTACACCAGCAAGGATTAAGATGGCTATGTTTCCAAAAGGTGCTAAGCCTTTACGTAATAGAGTTGGCTCAGCACCTGGTGTTATAATCAAGCATGGAAAAACATGGATAGCTTGCCTTCCAGGTGTCCCTGCAGAGCTATACAGTATATTTGAAGAGGAGTTGCAGCCGCTAATCCTAAAGACTATTAAGAAGATATACAGAGTTGATAGAACCATACATGTTAGAAAGATTGCAGAATCTAGTATTGCTCCTAAGATAGAGTATCTCATTAGAAAGTATCCTGGATTATATTTAAAGACTCATCCTAAGACTATCGAGGCAGGAGTATCTAGGATAGAGATTCAAGTCTCTGTTATGTCAAATAAAGAAGATGAAGCTGTCGAGAAAGCCGATGAGATAGAGAACATGATTAAGAATATCGTCATAGAGATGGGTGGAGAGATAGAAACAGTATAATATTAAATTCTCTCTATATTGCATATTGCTATTATGGTAGAAGGATCATGTTCAAGTTTAAGCAAGCCATCGTTGTTAGAAATGACCTAAAGATGAGTACTGGAAAGATAGCTGTTCAAGTAGCTCATGCATCTTTATCATCTGCTGAAGAATGTAGGAAGATAAATATTGAATGGTATAATAAATGGATAGATGAAGGTCAGAAGAAAGTTGTATTGAAAGTTCCTAATCTTCAGGAGCTCTTAAAATTATATGATAAAGCTAAGATGATGAAGTTACCCGTAGCCATAATTGAAGATGCAGGGTTAACAGAGCTTGAACCAGGTACAGTTACAGCATTAGGTATAGGCCCAGCACCATCTGAAGAAATAGACAAAGTTACTGGAAATCTACCACTACTCTAATTCTTAAAACCGAGGAATATTGTGCTTATGTTAGTGAAGAATTAGGTTATGATCATTTATGGATTCTTATAAACCAATTCTACCATCTTTAAAGGCTGAGGATATTGAACGATTCATTGGAATATCACAGTATATTTCTAGAAGTAAGGGAATTGGTGGGGTGATAAAATCTAGACCTGAAGACTTCGTAATCTGGGAGATTTTGGAAACAGGGATGGATGCAAAGAAATTATTTGAGTTATCTTCATTTATTAAAGGATATGGTGGTCATCTTTTATGTGTTATGAAGAAGGTTGAGCTTGATTCTATTAGAGCTGTAAGCTTACTTGCTGCAAGACTAAATCTTAAAAGTAGAGAGATAGGTATATGTGGTATTAAAGATAAGATGAGTATTAGCTGGCAGTTCATAACCATGCCATCTCATGTATTAGAGAATCTGGAAGATACGGATGTACTCAAGATAAACAATCTCTTAGAGATTAAACCTATTAAATACGTGCGACATAAATTATCATCACGCTTCCTCAAGAGTAACGTATTCCAAGTTAAGATAAGACATCCAAGAACTACTGACTTATCTATAATTGAAGAAATAATAAGAGAATTGAAGATTAAAGGTATTCCAAACTATTATGGGCATCAACGTTTTGGGATAACTAGACCTATTACACCGATTGTTGGATCATTAATATTAAGAAGAATGCTAAGAGAAGCTGTAGCTGCTTTCCTCTCAGATTACTCAAATCTAGAAAATGAGAAGAATAAATTGGCTAGGAAAGATTTAGGAGAGAGATGGGATTTGGAATGGGCTAGAAAGAATTTCCCGAAAAGCTTAACTTATGAAAGAATGATGATTGAATCTCTCCTAAGACATCCTGAAGATTATGTTAAATGCTTGAGGATTCTCCCATTGAGATTAAGGAGATTAATAGTGGAATCGGTAGCCGCTAGGATATTCAATCTAACGCTCTCTAAGATAATAGAAGAAGGTAGATTTAATGAGTTGGAAGTTGGAGACATCGTTCTACCAATAGATGCAAGTGGGAGAGCTGATAAAAGCAGACCTATAACCGTTACAAATAGTAACATTAAACAGATTGAGAAACTTATTAGAGATAAGAAAATGGCTATAGCACTGCCTACCCCTGGATATCTCTCTCCAATACCTAGAAACTCTAAAGGCGAGATAATGCTTAAGATAATGGAGGAAGAATCATTAGATTTTAAAGATTTCAAGCTAGTAGATCTACCTGAAGCATCTACTAAAGGTTCTCTAAGACCCATAGCGATTACAAGTTGGGATTGTTCGGTAACATCAATAGATAATGATTCTATAATCCTTCAGTTTTCTCTGCCTCCAGGCTCCTATGCAACGATACTATTGAGAGAACTAATGAAACAAACGGATCCGCTAGCATACGTAGGAAGACACTACGAATTATACAGTGATTGAAATCTTTAAATATTCAGTATTGAAATGATTTTGGTGGAGAAGAAAATTCAATTTCAAATTTGATACATGGTTATTCACTTTGCGTTTTTTCTAAATGGTTAAATACGGGAGTAAGCGCATGTTAACTTTGATAACAAGATGGAATCAGATAATTTAAGGATCGAAATGAAAACATCTAACGAGCAAAGAATTGGGGAGACGCCATTATTAGAGCTAAGAAATATACATAAATTTTATGGAAAAATTCATGCGTTAAAAGGCGTAGATTTTAGGATCTATGAAGGGGAAATTGTAGGGTTGATCGGAGATAACGGAGCTGGAAAATCTACTCTCGTCAAGATCATTGCAGGAGTAGTCAACAGAGATGAAGGCGAAATTTATTATAAAGGCAAAAAGATTGATATTAGAACTGTGAAAGATGCAAGAAGGCTGGGAATAGAGATAGCATTTCAGGAAATGACTCTGATAGACTCTTTAGATGTTGGACTAAATATCTTCCTTGGAAGAGAATTAGTTAACACTTCTTTCCCGTTTATTTTAGACTATAAGACCATGTACACTAAGTCGAGAGAAATCTTAAATAACCTTGGCTTAAAAGTAGCTGACAATCCTAGAAGAGAAGTTAGGTTTTTATCTGGAGGAGAAAGGCAGGGAATAGTAGTCGCTAGGTCAATGTTGTTTAAATCGAAATTGGTGATATTAGATGAGCCAACTAGGAATCTCTCTGTTGCTGGTGTAAGAATGGTTTTAGATTTTATTAGGAGTTTAAAGAAGGAAGCTATAGCATGTATTTTCATATCTCATACATTACACCACGTCTACGATGTAGCTGATAGGATCGTACTACTTTCTCGTGGAGAGAAATTGTTAGATGTACCGAAACAAAATTATACACTTGAAGAATTGGAAAATATGATACTCCAAACCACTTTCTCATCTAGATCTTTTTATGAGTAGGTGGGGATTCTTTTATGAGTAGTTCCACTATTCAGACTAGACAGCGGTTAGTATTATTTGCAATTGAAAATGTGGCATGGCCACTATTCATAATTATATATCTTATTCTTGGATTCATAAAACCGATAATGTTCTCACCAACATATTTCCTATACATATTGTATCTCACTATACCACTAGGATTTGCAATCATAGCTCAAGCTATCTGCCTGATAGGTGGGGTACTAGATCTGTCAATAGGTAGTATAGTAGGATTTTCAGCAATGCTCTCAGGCTTGATTTTAAAGGAATATTCAAATTTGATTCCATCTTCGCTCTCTTTATTATTACCACTGTTGATCGGGATTCTCTGTGGAATGTTTAATGGATTCTTCATAGGATTCTTCAGACTTAGTCCCTTCATAGTCACTCTAGCCACTATGATGGTTTTCCAGGGTCTGAAAATTATAATTTCTGGAGGTTTCACTATTCCTGCAGGATATCTGCCAGAATTGTATCTTCTACCAGGTTCTGACTTAACCATATCAATAACATCATTTATTGTGATATCAGCTGCCGTGTGGTTTTTCTTGAAATATACGAGAAAAGGTATTCATATATACGTCATTGGGGGGGACCAAAATGTTGCTTACATGATGGGTATAGATCCACGATGGATGTTATTCCTAATTTTTGCTCTAAGTGGATTATTTTCAGGAGTATCCGCTCTATTCTATACTGGATTTAATAGATCAGTCCCGATAACTCTTGGTAACGAGATACTTTTCCCATCTTTTGCCGCAGCAATAATTGGAGGCATATCTCTCCGAGGTGGGAGAGGTTCTATAATAAACGCAGTAGGAGGAGCACTCCTCCTAGGTGTAATCGAGGCATTCCTTGTAACCTTTGCAATCTCTCCAGAAGCAAGAATAGTCGGATATGGATTTATGGTGTTGATCGCAATACTATTTAATCAGTTTAGAGAAAGTCTACGTGATAGTATTCTAAGAAGAATCTAAACTTAAAAACTCTATGTTTAATTTAAGATTTACTCATTTGCCTCTCTATATTTGACTAAAAATTAAAAAATAAATGATGTATTTTTATCTCTAAATTTAATCGATAAAGATGCAAGCAAAGTACTCCATAACGGTGTGCCACAACAAGTATTAATAAATTATATCATTTTACCTTTGTAATCGGAATGTTTTTTCAAAAAGTCTAGGAGCTCATCTTGATATGGTAATCCTGTCTGAGCACCTAATTTCATTAGTTTTAATGCTGCAGCTGCGTTTGCCCAAACTACCGCTTCTTTAATATCAATGCCTTTTGATAATGCTACAGCTAATCCAGCATTAAATGCATCTCCTGCACCTGTTGTATCAACAACATTAACCTTAAAAGCTGGATAGTGCACCGCTTCACTTCTCGATACTAAGACAGAACCGTAGGATCCCAGTGTTATGATTACAATATTTACACCTTTCTGAATCAGTTTCTCACCAGCTTCTTTTGCTGTAGATAAATCTCTGACAGGTATTCCTGTTAGTTGATGGGCTTCAACTCTATTTGGGGTGATGATGTCTATGTAATGAAACATATCTTCTGGGAGGATTTTTGCAGGAGCTGGATTAAGTATTACAGTTTTACCTTTTGATTTTGCTTTTTTACACATATAGAAGTTAGCCTCTAAAGGTATTTCAAGCTGCAATAAGACTATTCTTGAGCTGTCTATAGCATTCTCTGCCCTATCAATATCAGTGTTGCTTATTCTCCTACCAGCTCCAGGATCGATAATTATCATGTTTTCTTTAGTTTTTTCATTAAGTATTATGAAGGCAGCACCGGTTGGATACTGCTTATCAATGGTGATGAAATTTGTCATAACATTATTGTCTCTAAAGTTTTTTAACAATAAGTCAGAAAATTCCACGCCTATTCTCCCTATGATGTAGGTTTTTTCACCAAGTCTACCGCATCCAACAGCTTGGTTTGCTCCCTTTCCACCCGGCAGAATTGAGAATCCTCTTCCTATAATTGTTTCACCCATTTCAGGTAATCGATCAATATTTATGTATAAATCAATATGTATGCTTCCAAGAACGGTGATGCTCATACCATCAAGTATTGGTTTCTCGTAATATATATTGTCTTCTGCTTTCGATTAAAGGGCGAAGATTAGATTTGAGAAATAATCCATGAATGTGTCTCCATGCTTGCTTAAGTCCTCTCTCGGATAACAATGAGTAAAAGAGGTCTCCTAACATAAAAATATAATATAGTAGTGGTAACACCTTTAATAATCCACTTGAGATATGGCATTTGAAGATTGCTCATTGATGAAATTGATAATGTCCAAATAACGGATTTATATTAGCTGGAGATCTCCCGTGGTAGCCTCGCAAGTAGGAATAGTCGCCCCTAGAGGGTATTTAAAGCCTTATTCGGAACACTATCATGAAATTCATAATAAAATTTATATAGAATCGCCTAGTCAATCTTGGTATGCTCGAAAATCATAGCATATTCAACAGTAAGATCGACAGACGTAAAGCAATAAGTTCGGCTGTAAAGATTGGAATCGGCGCTATTGCCGGTGCTGTAATTGGGCTAGGAGCTGGATACTTAGTATTCAGTGAAATGTTAAGGCCAACAGCACCTGTCAAGAAAGGATATTTCTGGGGAGACTCGCCTTATGTGATGACGGATGAATGGTATATTGCTTTAAATAGAGCACTAATATACTATGCAGAATACGTCGGCGACAAGGTTCTCACATTAGATCCAAGAGCATCACAAGAATCCCAGAATAAGGACATTCGATATATGATTGCGCAGGGTGTAGATGGAATAATGGGCTGCCCATGCACCGAAGACGGGGCAGTTGCAGTAATCGAAGAGGCTGTAAGCAGAGGCATACCAGTTGTAACATATGACGGTAGTGCAAACACTAAAAAGATTAGTATTAGTATACTAGTAGACAATTACAAGATAGGGCAGCAACTTGCAGAAGAATATGTAAAGATTGCAGAGAAAAATAAAATAAAGATTGAGGGAACATTTTTCGTTATAAGAGATGTCGCTGAAAATCCCGTACAAATGGCTAGAGCTAGAGGTTTCATAGATGTAATGAAGAAATATCCTATAAATATACTAGAATTCACCGGATATCATTCTGTTGAAACAGGGAAAAAAGCTGTGACTGAAGCTGTGCTAGCGCATGGGAAACCAGACTTAATAATGTCAACAGACCTGAATAAGACCTTGGGGGCAGTTGAGGCACTAAAGAGTCTTGATGCTGCTATTCCAAGAGGAAAAGAAGGACATATACCGATCATTGGAATAGACTCTTCTCCAAGTATTATGCCTCTAATCGGGGAAGGACATGTAGATTTAGTCATGGACCAACCGAACCTCTTTTACGGTGCTCTTGCATTGAAATGCCTAAGAATAATAAAAGAGCAGGGAGAAAATGCTTTGCCTGAAATAGGTCAAACAATAATCTCCGACCCATCCAAGAAACTTGGTCGGCAAGCTGACGGTACTTATAATCTATTCGTTGAAGATATAGAAACACCCATGAATGTGCGTCCTTTCCGAGATGCATATTGGGCTCCAACAATCTGTTCCGAACTACACGGGCATCGATGGATTGTATGTAAAGCTGTAGCAGTGACCCCTGAAAACTATAAAACAATTCCTGTATGGTCTAATGTAGTCGCACCATGGTTTTACGGAAAATAAATTACTTTATCCATTCTTAACTTTCTTTATTTTTTGAAAAATTCAAGGTGTGATTATATGCTATTTCATTAATCAATGCTAGAATAAAGTTACTTATAGATGCAAGCTTATCAAAGTTTATGTATTCAATCGTATCTTCTTCTGTGTGATAATACGGATGAGTAGGGGGATTTTCCCAAAGCATAGCTGAAGGTACTTCATTTACTGCAAAGGGGTAGTAATCGCTATAACTCAAGTCTAAGGGATGGATGTTATCAATTCGGAACCCATACCTGATAGACCGTTCAATAATAAAGTCTTTTAGTTTGCCTTCAGACCAAAGGCTCTTTTTATTGGAAAAAACGTTGCTAACAGCATCAAGGCAAAACATCGCTATACAGTTTTCCTTTATCTCTCTCTTTCTATTTTCCACGTACAAAGTAGACCCCCATAACCCAACTTCCTCAGCTCCAAAAGCACTAAAAACTATATTTCTTTTATTATTTTTATTTAGACAGAAGATTCTTGCAAGCTCGATTAAAACAGAGATACCAGTTAAATTATCCCATACCCCTAATCCTTTCATTTGTGAGTCATAGTGAGCTCCTAAGATAATTTCTTGGTTATTATTCTTATTTAAACCACTCAAGACTCCTATAACGTTCCTTGTCGTAACAGTTCTATAATCTGCCTTATGTTCGATGCTTACTTTTACTTTTCCAAGAGATAATAGAGAAAGAAGCCTGTAAAGACTCTTTTTAGATATAATGACGCCTGGAATAGGGGTCTTCCAAGTGTCTATATAATCATTTAAGGGAGGAGGATAAGTTTTTCCAGCTAAAGACCTGATTAAGCCATTTGGAGCATCAGTAGCTACAATGAGACCTACAGCCTTCTTTTTGACTAGTTCATTAATGTAGAAAGCTGGTGTATCGGATACCATTAATACGATCTTATCTTTTATATTATCAGTAGGCAAATTAAGCGATTCAGAATGATTTTCAAATTCGCCTAAGAAAACTATCTCGCCTTCTACTTGGCTGCACTCCGTAAATTGTAGTGGCTCACATACAACCTCTTCTTTAATTGGAGAAGTTAGTAGTAAACTACAATTAATGGGTACATAGTCTATAACCTGAAATTCTTGAGTTAAGACTTCATCCATTCCTAACTCGTTAAAAATATCCATGATGTAACTAGACGTTAATCTCTCTCCTACTCTCCCTATCCATCTGTTTCCATAAGAACTCAATTTTTCAATCGTATTTTTTAAATTTTCTTTTTTCACCCTATCAACTGTAGGTATCAATTATAAAACCTCCTTTAACCTTTTTTCACCCTGTTTCTCTTAAGTATCATCTTACAAATATGTATTTTTATCTCACTAAAGGTCTTATGTTGTTCATATATTATAAAAATACTTGGATCTTTCATGAACGAATTCCATAGATTAGTGGACTTTAATTATGAATAGACTTAAATACTAATTTTGGCAGAAAGGTAGCATGAGCAGAAAGGTTCTATTCGTCGGAGAATCCATAGTAATGCATCATTTCTTTGATAAAGGAGTTTTAGAGTTTATGATAGCTTCTCATTTTGAAGATGAGGGTAGATTTTTAAGAAGTGCTTTAGAGAGAAACAATATTCAGGTAGTCCATATTCCCACTATGAATGCAGCTAGGGAGTTTCCAGAAACAATTGATGAATTAGTCCAATACGAATGCATAATATTTAGTGATGTAGGTAGCAGCACGATTTTATTGCATCCTGAAGTTTTCACAAGGAGTAGACCTAGACCAAATAGGCTTAAACTGATTAAAGAGTATGTATTAGAAAAAGGCGGAGGCTTCCTCATGATAGGTGGCTACTTATCTTTTCAAGGTTTAAATGGTATCGCTAAATATAAAAACACACCCATCGAGGAGATATTACCAGTTGAAATATTGCCATACGATGATAGAATAGAAGTACCTGAAGGTTTCAATCCTAGAATAATTAATAGACAACATCCAATCACTAAGGGCTTTCCAGAGATTATGCCAACACTCTTGGGATATAATAAGACTTTACCAAAGAAAGGCATAGATATACTTATAGAGTTTAATGGAGACCCAATTCTAGCTGTAGCAGAAATCGGGAAAGGAAGAACAGCAGCATTTACTTCAGATTGTGCCCCCCATTGGGGTACAAGCGAATTTCTAGAATGGCAATATTATGACAAATTATGGACTAACATCGTTAATTGGTTATCAAAGAAAATATGAATGCGTTATTCTAAGTTTTTCCTTAAGGATTGCAACTATATGATTAAATTGTAATGAAAGAGTTGATATTATCTTATTTCGAAAAAGTGTAACTTATATTTTCTTTCTCTCTTTATAAGCTCGAGGTATTGTGGATTGTACGTAGTAAGGAGTGAGAATGCTTACTTAACTTGGAGTATCGTATTGATTAATGTTATTGTTTTTCTTCTAGTTAGGATGAACCCACGTCTTATCTTGGAGTTTGCAACTATCCCCTTACT
>Ga0272449_1000241_pt1 | contig 68360 bp, 75 predicted proteins | sample YNPCB0241_FD_198679 | JGI IMG/M metagenome (GOLD analysis project Ga0272449, IMG submission 198679) | Hot spring sediment microbial communities from Yellowstone National Park, WY, United States - YNP-CB-024-1 | ecosystem: Environmental > Aquatic > Thermal springs > Hot (42-90C) > Sediment...
GTAAGGTGAAGGTTGGGGACGAGGTGGAGATTGTGGGGTTGTCTCCGGAGACGCGTCGGACGGTGGTGACTGGGGTGGAGATGCACCGGAAGACGCTGCAGGAGGGGATAGCTGGGGACAATGTGGGATTGTTGTTGCGGGGTGTAAGCCGGGAGGAAGTGGAGCGGGGGCAGGTGTTGGCGAAGCCTGGGAGCATTACGCCGCACACGAAGTTTGAGGCCTCCGTGTACGTGTTGAAGAAGGAGGAGGGTGGGCGGCACACGGGTTTTTTCACGGGGTACCGTCCGCAGTTTTACTTTCGGACGACGGATGTGACGGGAGTGGTGGAGTTGCCCCCGGGTGTGGAGATGGTGATGCCTGGGGACAATGTGACGTTTACGGTGGAGCTGATCAAGCCGGTGGCGTTGGAGGAGGGTTTGCGGTTTGCCATCCGTGAGGGTGGGCGGACCGTGGGCGCCGGCGTGGTCACCAAAATCCTGGAGTGAGCCCTAGGGGGGAGGCCTCCTCCCCCCTCTTTGCGAGGTGAGGCATGGCCAGCGAGGTCCGCATCAAGATCCTCTTGGAGTGCACCGAGTGCAAGCGCCGCAACTACGCCACCGAGAAGAACAAGCGCAACACCACCTCCAAGCTGGAGCTGAAGAAGTACTGCCCCTGGTGCGACAAGCACACCGTGCACCGGGAAGTGAAGGTCTGATGTTTGCCCGGATTGTCCGCTACTTCCAGGAAGCCCGGGCGGAACTGGCCCGGGTTACCTGGCCCACGCGGGAACAGATCGTGGAGGGCACCCAGGCGGTCCTCCTTTTCACCGTGGTGGCCATGGTGATCCTGGGTTTCTACGATCTGGTTTTCCGCTTTCTCATAGGGCTTTTGCGATGAGCATTGAATGGTACGCGGTCCACACCTACGTGGGGCAGGAGGAGAAGGCCAAGGCCAACCTGGAAAAGCGCATCCAGGCCTTTGGCCTTCAGGATAAGATTTTCCAGGTCCTCATTCCCACGGAGGAGGTGGTGGAGCTCCGCGAGGGGGGGAAGAAGGAGGTCGTCAAGAAGAAGCTCTTCCCCGGTTACCTCTTCGTGCAGATGGACCTGGGGGATGAGGAGGAGCCGAACGAGGCCTGGGAGGTGGTGCGGAGCACCCCGGGCATCACCGGCTTCGTGGGGGCGGGTAGCCGCCCGGTACCCCTCTCCCCGGACGAGGTGCGGCACATCCTCGAGGTCTCCGGCCTCCTGGGCAAGCGGGAGGCCCCCAAGGCCCAGGTGGCCTTCCGGGAAGGGGACCAGGTCCGCGTCGTCTCCGGCCCCTTTGCGGACTTTACCGGCACCGTGACCGAGATCAACCCGGAAAAGGGTAAGGTCAAGGTCATGGTCACCATCTTCGGGCGCGAGACCCCTGTGGAGTTGGACTTCTCCCAGGTGGTCAAGGCCTAAAGGCGTCTGCACCCCCAACTTGGGGGGAGCCTAGGAGGGAAAAATGAAGAAAGTCGTTGCCGTAGTTAAGCTGCAGCTGCCCGCGGGCAAAGCTACCCCCGCACCCCCGGTGGGCCCGGCCTTGGGCCAGCACGGGGCCAACATCATGGAGTTCGTCAAGGCCTTCAACGCGGCCACCGCCAACATGGGGGACGCCATCGTCCCCGTGGAGATTACCATCTACGCCGACCGCTCCTTCACCTTCATCACCAAGACCCCGCCCGCTAGCTACCTGATCCGCAAGGCGGCGGGGCTGGAGAAGGGGGCCCACAAGCCGGGGCGGGAAAAGGTGGGCCGCATCACCTGGCAACAGGTGCTGGAGATCGCCAAGCAGAAGCTTCCCGACATGAACACCACCGACCTGGAGGCCGCCGCCCGCATGATCGCTGGCTCGGCCCGGTCCATGGGGGTGGAGGTGGTGGGTGCGCCGGAGGTGAAGGATGCCTAAGCACGGCAAGCGCTACCGCGCCCTCTTGGAGAAGGTGGACCCCAGCAAGGTCTACACCATTGACGAGGCGGCCCGGTTGGTGAAGGAGCTGGCCACGGCCAAGTTTGACGAGACCGTGGAGGTCCACGCCAAGCTGGGCATTGACCCCCGCAAGTCCGACCAGAACGTGCGGGGCACCGTTGCCTTGCCCCACGGCCTGGGCAAGCAGGTGCGGGTTCTGGCCATCGCCAAGGGGGAGAAGATCAAGGAGGCGGAGGAGGCCGGGGCCGACTACGTGGGCGGGGAGGAGATCATCCAGAAGATCCTGGATGGCTGGATGGACTTTGACGCCGTGGTGGCCACCCCGGACGTGATGGGGGCGGTGGGCTCAAAGCTGGGCCGCATCCTGGGCCCTAGGGGCCTCCTGCCTAACCCCAAGGCGGGCACCGTGGGCTTCAACATCGGGGAGATCATCCGGGAGATCAAGGCGGGGCGGATTGAGTTCCGCAACGACAAGACCGGGGCCATCCACGCCCCTGTGGGCAAGGCGAGCTTCCCCCCGGAGAAGCTGGCCGATAACATCCGCGCCTTCATCAAGGCCCTCGAGGCCAGCAAGCCCGAGGCGGCCAAGGGCACCTTCCTGCGCTCGGTCTACGTGACGAGCACCATGGGGCCGAGCATCCGCATCAACCCCCACTCCTAAGGGGAACCCTTGGGGGCCTGGCTTGACGCCAGGCCCCCTTTCTTTTACACTCCAGGGTGGCACCCCGGGCGCATTGGCGCCCAGGCCCAAGACAGCGGGGGGCTTCAGGCCTTAAACATCCCGCCGAGGCGCTTGAGGGGGAGCGTTTCGTAAAGCCCGAAAACCGGTTGGGGTTCCCCTGCCCCAAAAGGGAGGAAGGCGTGCCAAACAAGCGCAACGTTGAGCTTCTTGCCGCCCTCAAGGAAAACCTTGAGCAGGCGAAAGGCTCCTTCTTCCTCGTGAACTACCAGGGGCTTTCCGCCAAGGAAACCCACGCCCTGCGCCAGGCGCTTAAGGAGAAGGGGGCACGGCTCTTCGTGGCCAAGAACACCCTGATCCGCATCGCCTTGGAGGAGCTTGGCCTACCCAAACTGGATGGGCTTCAGGGGCCGAGCGCCGTGGTCTTCTACCAGGACCCGGTGGCGGCGGCCAAGGCCCTGGTGGAGTTCTCCAAGAAGAACCCCAAGGGCATTCCCGAGGCGAAGGGCGGCCTTCTGCAGGGCCAGGTGCTTTCGGCCAAGGACGTGGCGGCCCTGGCGGAGCTTCCCACCATGGACGAGCTCCGGGCGGAACTGGTGGGCGTCCTGCAGGCGCCCATGGCCGAGCTCGTGGGCGTCCTGGGGGGCGTGGCCCGGGAACTGGTAGGCATCTTGGAAGCGTACGCGGAGAAGAAGGCGGCGTAGGAGGTGGAAGATGGCTTTGGACATTGAACGCATCAAGGAAGAGCTTTCCCAGGCGACGGTTTTGGAACTCAAGCAGCTCATTGACGTCCTCAAGGAGGCTTGGGGCGTGACCGCTGCGGCCCCCGTGGCCGTGGCCGCGGCCCCCGCCCAGGCGGCGGCCGCTGCCCCCGCCGAGGAGAAGACCGAGTTTGACGTGATCCTCAAGGACGCCGGGGCCAAGAAGCTGGAGGTCATCAAGGAGCTTCGTGCCATCACCGGCTTGGGCCTCAAGGAGGCCAAGGACCTGGCGGAGAAGGGCGGCCCCATCAAGGAGGGCATCCCCAAGGCCGAGGCGGAGGAGATCAAGAAGAAGCTCGAGGCCGTGGGCGCGGTGGTGGAGCTGAAGTAAGCCCCCGCTCCACGGGGTGCCCCCCAGGTCTAAAGGGCCTGGGGTTTTCCCTTTAGGATGGGAAGCATGCAGGCCTTACCCCGGGTGGTGGTGGGGATTTCGGGGGCGAGCGGCATGCCCTACGCCCTGGACCTCCTAGAGGCCCTCCAGGGCCTTGCCGAGGTGCACCTGGTGGTCTCCCAAGGGGCCAAGCGGGTGCTTTGGGAGGAGGTGGGGTTAAGCCCCAAGGACCTTTACCCCCTGGCGAGCCGGGTTTATAAGGATGCGGACCTGGGGGCCTCCATCGCCTCGGGCTCCTTCCCCACCCGGGGGATGGTGGTGGTCCCCTGCTCCGCCGCCACCCTGGCCAAGATCGCCCTGGGCCTCGCCGACACCCTCCTCACCCGGGCGGCCTACGTGCACCTGAAGGAGAAGAGGCCGCTTATCCTGGTGCCCCGGGAAACACCCTTGCCCCTTCCCACCCTCAGGGCCATGGTGCAGGCGGCGGAGGCGGGGGCGGTGGTCCTTCCTGCAAGCCCCGGCTTCTACCACCGGCCCCGGGAGATCAAGGACCTCCTGGGCTTCGTCACCCAGCGCATCCTGGACCACCTGGGCCTGAAGGCGGAGCGCGCCCCCCGTTGGGGCGGAACCTGACGCTTTTTTGCCTCCTTGCGGTGATACGATAGGGGGCGATGACCCTTACCCAGGAGCAGAAGCTGGTCTTGGACACGGTGCGGAAGGTGGCCAAGGAGGTGCTTTACCCCTTGGCCCCGGAGTACGACAAGGAGGGGAAGTACCCTTGGCCGCAGCTTCGCGCCTTGGCGGAACTCGGGCTTCTTGGCATGACCACCCCGGAGGCCTGGGGCGGGGTGGGCCTGGACTCCGTCACCTGGGCCTTGGCCCTGGAGGAGATCGCCGCCGCCGACCCCAGCGTGGCGGTGATCCTTTCCGTGACCAGCGGGCTTCCCCAGTACATGCTCCTCCGCTTCGGCACCGAGGCGCAAAGGCGGAGGTACCTGGTGCCCCTGGCCAGGGGGGAGTGGATCGGGGCTTTCTGCCTTACGGAGCCCCATGCGGGCTCGGACGCCGCAAGCCTCCGCACCCAGGCCCGCAAGGTGCCGGGAGGGTACGAGCTTAACGGGGTGAAGAGCTGGATCACCTCCGCCGGCCAGGCCCACCTCTACGTGGTCATGGCCCGCACGGAAAAGGGCATCAGCGCCTTCCTGGTGGAAAAGGACACCAAGGGGCTTTCCTTCGGCCCTCCCGAGGAGAAGATGGGCCTCCACGCCGCTCATACTGCGGAGGTGCGCCTGGAGGGGGTCTTTGTTCCCGAGGAGAACCTCTTGGGGGAGGAGGGGCGGGGCCTGGCCTACGCCCTGGCGGGGCTGGACTCGGGTCGGGTGGGGGTGGCCGCCCAGGCGGTGGGCATCGCCCGGGGCGCTTACGAGATCGCCAAGGCCTATGCCGACGAGCGGGAGCAGTTTGGCAAGAAGCTTAGGGAGCACCAGGCCATCGCCTTCAAGATCGCCGACATGCACGTGAAAATCGCCGCCGCCCGGGCTTTGGTGTTGGAGGCGGCGCGGAAGAAGGACCTCGGGGAAAGGTTCACCCTCGAGGCCAGCGCCGCCAAGCTCTTCGCCAGCCAGGTGGCGGTGGAGGTGACCCGAGAGGCGGTGCAGGTCCTAGGGGGCTACGGCTACCACCGGGACTACCGGGTGGAGCGCTACTACCGGGACGCCAAGGTCACGGAGATCTACGAGGGCACCTCGGAGATCCAGCGCCTCGTCATCGCCCGGGAGCTTTACCGCTAGACGGGGCGGCCCGCCATCATGAAGCTCGCCGTCATCCCCCCGTCCACGGGGAGGATGGCTCCGGTGATGAAGCTGGCCTTCTCCGAGGCCAGGAAGAGCACCGCCTCCGCCACCTCCTCCGGGCGGCCGAGCCGCCTTAGGGCGTGGAGGTCCTCCCAGTCCCGCCGGGTCCGTTCGGGGTCTTCCGAGAGGGCGATGGCCTCGAGGACCGCCTCCGTGGCGATGGCCCCCGGGGCCACGGCGTTTACCCGGATGTTGAGGGGGGCGAGGTCCAGGGCCAAGGAGCGGGTGAGGTTCACGAGCCCTCCCTTGGAGGCGTTGTAGGCGGCGTTTTCCTGCTCGGCGAAAAGCCCCTGGACGCTGGCCACGTTCACGATGGCCCCACCCCCCACCCGCTGCATCCTCCTCGCCGCCAGGGCGGAGAGGTGCATGGGGGCGGTGAGGTTCACCTCCAAGACCCTGCGCCACTCGGGAAGCCTCACCGTGAGGGCCGAGCCGGGGGCAGAGAGGGCTGCGTTGTTGACCAGGACGTCAATCCGGCCCAACGCCTTTTCCGCCTCCTCCACGAAGCGCACCCGGTCCCTTTCCTCCGCCAGGTCCGCCTGGACGAAAAACCCCCCCACCTCCTCCGCCACCGCTTGGCCCTCGGGCCTGAGGTCGCATAGGGCCACCAAGGCCCCTTCCCGGGCGAAGGCCCGGACGATGGCCCGGCCGATCCCCCTGGCCCCTCCCGTGACCAGGACGCCTTTTCCCTCAAATAGCCCCATGCCCCTAGCTTACCCGCTTGGGGTCCAGGGCCTCCGCCACCCTCTCCTTGGGCAAGGCCCCCTGGACCACCTCCTTGCCGCCGCCCTTGGCCCCGAGGGCCTTGAGGCTTTCCAGGACCTCCATCCGCTTGGGGCCCAGGAGGGCGAAGCGGCCCTCGGGGGAGAGGAGGAGGAAGGTTTGGTCGCTCCAGGAGAGGAGTTTTTTGGCGAGCTCCCCGAGGACGGGTGCCGGAACCAGGATGGCCCTTTCCTCCAGGGCTTTGGGCAGGAGGGCCTCCACCAGGGCCTCCTTCAGGGTTAGGTTTTCCCCCTTCAGGGCGTAAAGCTCTTCCTGGAGCTTCTGGATGGGCTTCTCCACGTCTAGGGGGTTTGTGGAAAAGCTGAGGGCGAGCCGGGCGAGGAGGGCGTGCTTGGCGTGGTAGTCCTCCAAGGCCTCCCACCCCGCCATAAAGTAGACCCGGCTTCCCCCCTTGTACCGCTCCCACTTCAGGACCTTGATGGGCCCGGCCTGGGCGCTGGTCTTCAGGTGGGTGCCCCCGCAGGCGGCGAGGTCAAAATCCCCGATGCGCACCAGGCGCACCTGGCCCTGCACCTTGGGGGGGCGCCTGAGGGGGTACTGGGCCAGTTCCCCTTCGCTCACGAAGAAGGCCTCCACCGGGTAGTCGGCGTAGACGGCGAAGTTGGCCAGGGCTTCCGCCTGGCGGATTTTCTCCTCTTCCGCTTCCTCCTCGAGGTCCACCGTGCACACCGCCGAGTCCAGGCTCACGGCGATGGTGTGGTAGCCGCCGGCCCTTAGGAGGGCCTGGGAGAGGATGTGCTGGGCCGTGTGGCGCTGCATGTGGCGGAAGCGTCTTTCCCAGTCAATCTCCCCCTCCACAGAGGCCCCTTGGGGCACGGGGTGGGCGAGGACGTGGACCACGTCCCCAAAGGCCTTGGTCTCCTCGTAGGCGCCGAGGACCCGCACCTCGCCGAACGCCCCCCTGAGGACCCCGGTGTCCGAAGGCTGCCCCCCGGACTCGGGGTAGAAGAGGGTTTCCGAGAGCACGGCGTAGTGCCCCTTTACGTCGCTCCAGGCCCGCACCACCTGGGCGCGGAAACGGGTGGCGTAGCTGTCCAACTGGTAAAGCCTCATGCCCCTTAGGATAAGGAGGATGGTGGCCTTGGACCGGGAGGAGTTTGCCCGTTGCCCCGATGCCTACCCTGAGGGAAGTCCCCATGCTCCACCGAGGCGAAGGCTAAAGAGGCCTGGGAGGCCACCGGAAAGGGTAGGGTAGCCCTTTGGTGGTGGGAAGGGGCTAGGGAGTTGTGAAGGGAGAGCGCTTGGACAAGCTCCTCGCCCACCTGGGCCTTGGGAGCCGCAAGGAGGTGGCGGGCCTCGTGCGGGCGGGGCGGGTTTCCGTGGCGGGGGAGGTGGTGCGGGACCCCGGTTTCCGCGTGCCCCAGGGGGCCGAGGTGGCCTTGGACGGGAAGCCCCTTAGGGTGCGGCGCCACCACCACGTGCTCCTGCACAAGCCTGGGGGTTACGTGACGAGCCGGGCGGAGGGGCCTTCCGTCTACGCCCTTTTGCAGGGCTTTCCCCTTAGGGACCTTTCCCCCGTGGGCCGGCTGGACAAGGACACCGAGGGGCTACTCCTCTTCACCACGGACGGGGAGCTCCTCCACCGCCTCACCCACCCCCGGCACAAGGTGGCAAAGCGCTACCTCGTCCACCTCCTCCAACCGGCCACGCCGGAGGACCAAAGGGCCTTCGCCGAGGGGCTTTGGCTGGATGGCAAGAGGCTTCTTCCCGCCGAGCTTTTTCTCGGGGAGGACCCCAGGTGGGTGGAGCTCGTCCTTCGGGAAGGACGCTTCCACCAGGTGAAGCGGATGTTCGCCGCCCGGGGCAACCGGGTGTTGTACCTGAAGCGGCTATCCCTGGGGCCCTTGGCCCTGGGGGATTTGCCTTTGGGGGAGGCCCGGTACCTAACGGCGGAAGAGGAGGAGGCCCTTTACCGGGCGGTGGGCCTAAGGGGCGAGGGCCCGGAGGGTGAGGTCTAGGGCCAGGCGCTCTCCCCGTTCCCCTGCGGGCTCGAGGGCGTAGCTTTCCACCCAGAGGGGCTGATCCAGGGAGGGGAGGGCCTGGAAGAAGCCCAAAACCCCCCCATAAGGCCCTTGGAGCTTAAGGTGTAGCCGCCAAGCCCGGACGTTGCCGGCGCTTTCCGCTTCCCCGGGCTCCAGGGCGTGGGGCTCTAGGCCCTGGCTTTCCGCTAGGCGGAAGAGGTCCTGGTAAAGGCGGGGAAGCTCCTCTTCCCGTAGGGGGGCTTCGGCCAGGGCTTGGGGAAGGCGCTGGGCGAGGGCCTCCACCTCCCTTTCCAGGGCCACCACCTCCGCCTTGGTCCTTTGGTAGCTCCGGTAGGTAGAAAAAAGGGCGTTGGCGCTCCAAAGGAGAACCGCTAGGGGCAGGAAGAACCAAAGCCAGATAGGAAGCTTCATCGGCGCAGGATCCGAGAGAGGTCAAAGAGCGGAAGATAAAGCGCTAAGGCGACCACGAGCATTATACCCCCTAAGACCACGGTGAGGGCGGGCTCAATGCTGGAGGAAAGCCGCTTGACCCCGTAGTCCACCTCCCGTTCCAGGTGGAAGGCGGCTTGGTAGAGCATCTGGTCCAGGCTCCCCGCCTCTTCTCCCACCAGGGCCAGGCGCACCAGGATGGGCAGGAAGAGGGGCTCGCGCCCCATGGCGGCGCTAAGGGACTCCCCCCGGACCACCCGCTCTAGGACCCGGTCCAGGGCCTCGGCGAGGGCGGCGTTGCCCAGGGTGTTGCGGGTGGCCTCGAGGGCCTGGGTGATGAGCACGCCCCCTTCGTAAAGCGTGGCCAGGGTGCGGGCGAAGCGGGCCATGGCTGCCTTGTGCAGGATGGGTCCCACCAGGGGAAACCGGAGGAGAAGCCCGTCTATGAGCCGGGCGCCCCCGGGGGTCTGGTGGTAGGCCCTAAGGAAATACACCAGGCCCGCAAGGAAGAGGAGGAGCCAAAACCCGTTTTGCCGCACGAAGGAGGAGGTACCGATGAGGAAGCGGGTGGGCCAGGGTAACTCCGCCCCCGCTGCCCCGTAAAGCCGGGCGAAGACGGGGATGACGAAAAGGAGGAGGACCGCCACCACCAGGACCAAGACCGCCACCACGAAGGAGGGGTAGAGGAGGGCGGTGCGCACCTTCTCCCGCAGGTCGTGGCTTTTGTCCAAGTACTCGGCGATGCGCCGGAGCACCACCTCCAAGGCCCCGCCCACCTCCGCCGCCCCCACCAGGGCCCGGACCAAGGGGGGAAAAACCTCAGGGTACTGGCCCATGGCCTGGGCCAGGCCCTCACCCCCTTCCACCCGCTCCCGTACTCCCCGGGCCGCCTCCTTCAAAAGGGGGTGCCGGCTTTCCAAGGAGAGGGTGTGAAGGGCTTGGGTCACGGAAACCCCCGCGCCCACCAAGGTGGCGAACTCCTCCATGAAGAGGACGAGTTCGGGGAGGGGTACCCGCCCCCTTGGGGGCCGCCTTACCCTTTCCAAGCGCAGGGGGTAGAGGCCCATTTCCCGGAGGCGGCGCCTGGCTCCTTGGGGAGTTTCCGCCTCGAGGACCCCCCGGTAAATCCGTTCTCCCTTCTCGTCCGTGGCCTCGTAGAGGAAGCGCATACCCTACTCCCAAGTCCCAAGCACCCGCAGAAGCTCGCTTCCCGTGGTGACGCCAGCGCGCACTTGGTGGAGCCCCACCGCCCGCAAGTCCCGGTGGCCTTGGGCTTTGGCCTGCTCTCGCAGCTCTCCTTCGCTGGCACCTAGCCCTAGGCGGTAGAGGGCTTCCCGGTCAGGGGCGTAGACCTCGTACAGGCCCACCCGTCCCCTGTACCCTGTGCCCCGGCAAAAGGGGCACCCTTCCCCCCGCACCTCCTCCTCGGGCGCCTCCTCCCCGAAGAAGAGACGGGCCTCCTCGGAAAGGGGCTGGGGCCGGGCACACTGGGGACAGACCCGGCGCACCAGGCGCTGGGCCACGGTGCCGAGGAGGGTGGAGGCCAGGAGGTGCCTTTCCGCCCCCATTTCCAAAAGCCGGGTCACGGCGGCGATGGCGTCGTTGGCGTGGAGGGTGGCCAGGACCAGGTGTCCGGTGAGGGCGGCCCGGAGGGCGGTGTCCAGGGTCTCCCCATCCCGCACCTCCCCCACCAGGATCACGTCGGGGTCCAGGCGCAAAACGCTCCGCAAGGCCTCGGCGAAGGTGAGGCCGATTTTGGGCTGCACGGGAATCTGCACCACGCCCTCCAGGGGGAACTCCACGGGGTCTTCAATGGTGACGAAGGTCTTCTCCCGGGTGTAAAGGCGGTCCAGGGCGGCGTAGAGGGTGGTGGTCTTGCCGCTTCCCGTGGGGCCGGTGACGAAGAGGATGCCGTGGGGCTTCCGAAGGAGCGTTTGAAAGAGGGAAAGCTCCTCGGGGAGCATGCCGAGTTCCGTGAGGCCAAGCCGCACCCCCGTGGGGTAGATGATGCGCAGGGTGAGCTTTTCCCCATGGAGGCTACCCACGGAGGCCACCCGCACCTCGTACCGCTTCCCTTCAAAGGAGAAGGTAAAGTGGCCGTCCTGGGGGCGGCGCTTTTCGGCGATGTCCATGCCCGCCAGGACCTTATAGCGAGCGGCCAAGGAGGCTTCCAGGTCTTTGGGGAGGCGTTCAAGCTCCTGGATAACCCCGTCCACGCGGGCCCGCACCGCCAGGTGGGTTTCCTCGGGGTCTAGGTGAAGGTCGCTGGCGTTAAGGGCGATGGCCCGTTCCAAAAGGGCCTGGGCCAGGCGCACGGCGGGCATGGCCTCCAGGGTGAGGTCCACCTGGGCGGCCTCCTCGCGCCGGGTCTCCTCCTTCGGCCGGGCTTCTTCCGCCAGGAGGCGGTCTAGGGCCTCCAGGATCTCCCGGTCTGGGGCCAGGTAGGGGACGATTTCCTTCCCTGTGAGGAAGCGAAGCTCGTCCAGAAGGGCCAGGTCCGAAGGGTGGGCCATGGCCGCATGGAGCCGGTTCCCCTCCACCCTAAAGGGGAAGACCCGCTTTTCCCGGGCAAAACGGGGGTCCAGGAGGCGCAGGGCTTGGGGGTCGGGGGTGATTTCCGAAAGGCGGACTAAGGGGGCCCGTTGCTGGTCCGCCAGGACCCGGGCCAGGTCCTCCTCCTTCACATAGCCCCGCCTAAGGAGAATTTGGCCCAGGAGGTCCCCTGTGCGGGCCTGCTCCTCCAGGGCCGCCTGCAGTTGGGCTTCCGTGATGTACCCTAGGCGCAGGAGGAGTTCACCGAGCTTGGGCCTTTGCAACCTCCACCTCCCAGGTGTAGACGGTTTTCCCCCCCAGGCTCGCCCGTTCCAGGGGGCCCACCCTCCCCCCAAGCCGTTGGGCGAGGAGGAGGGGGGCGTAGGGGTCCAGGGCCCTGCCCTCTAGGAGGAGGCGGCCCTGCTCCGCCTCGAGGCGGGTCAGCCAAAGGCTTTCCGGCTTTTCCGCCGCCACCTTGAGGATCTCCTCTAGGCCAAGCCCCTGGGGCCTTGCTGGCTGAAAGGCTTGCTCGCGCAGGAGGGCTGCTTCCCGCCCTAGAGCCTCTAGGCGGCTCCTCTCTCGGGCGGTCATCTGGGTGAGGAGGCTCTGCCCAAGAAGCCCCAGGGCGAAAAAGAGGGAGGCCAGGAAGATGGCGAGCTGGGCCTCCCGCGGCAACCCCTCGCCCAAAGGGCGGCGCCTCGGCTTGAGATCCAGGGAAAGCGCCCGTGCCAGGGCTAGGGTTTCCAGGCCCTGGGGCACCTCCTGGTGGATGCGTTCCCCAGGGAGCCCCGGGGGCAAGGGCGGTGGGGTGGGGAGGCCCAGAAGCCAGGCCTCCTCCGGGCGCCCCGCATGGCCAAAGAGGGCGAGGGAGCGAGCCACTTCCTCGGTCAGGGCCTCCGTGCCGGCATCGGCCTCGAGGGTAAGGTAGCGGAAGCCCTTGAGCACGCCCCCCTCAAAAAGGGCCACGGTGTGGGCCAGGTTCTCCAGGACCAAAAGGGTGTGCGCTTCGCTCCTTTGGAGGGCGTGGCGCCAGAGGAGGAGGGGTAAGGGTTCTATGCGGCTTGGCCGCAGGCGTCCCAAAAGGGCGGCCCCCTTCTTGGGCATGGCGGCGTATAGGACCCGCACCCGGCGCTCGTCCTCGGGGGCGGCGAGGAGGTAATCGGCCGCCAGCTCTTCCCCGGCGAAAAGGGGGCTTCGCTCCGCCTCGGCGAGGACGGCTTCCTCCAGGGGGAAGCCCTCGAGGGCCGGGAAGGCCTGCCAGCGCAGGAGGGCGAACTCTGGCCCTAAGCCAATGTAGCTCCCTTTGGCCCCCAGCTCGCGCAGGCGGTGGAGGAGGCGCTCGTACCGGGGCCTTCCCTCCTCGTCCAAGAGCCCCTCGGCGGGGAAGCTTTCCACCTGGCCTTCCCAAAGGCGCAGGATGCGTTGGCGTAGGACGAGAAAGAGGGGCATACTCGGTTCGCTCCCAGTTTACCCGCTACGCAGGGCCACCACCACAGGGGGGAAGCGGTGGTCCCGTTCCCCCACCCGTAGGGTGAGGTTTTTGCCGTTCAGGGTGTTGGGGTCGCACGGCGCATCCATTAGGTAGACGCTCTCGTTCTCGTAGCAGAAGGCGGCGTAGGGAAGGAGGGCGGGGGTGAGGAGGTCTTGGAAACCCGTGTTCGTGCCGCTACCGCAGTTACTCGCCGACCACGAGGCTCTTTGCAGGCGGCCCCCTTGCAGGCGGTACTGCACGCAGAGGGGACTTGGGGAAGCGCTCACCTGGACCACTAAGCCCGTGGGGCTAGCCATGGTGAGGCCGGTGCTGGTGGCGCTGCGCAGGTCCTTGCCCAGGTAGCCCCTGAGGTCCGCCATGAGGGCTTGGGCCTGTAGGAGGCTTCCCTCCCCTTGGCTTTGCGTGCCGGAGAGGAGAAGGGTGGAAAGGGCCAGGGCCAGAAGGCCAGCCAGGAGCATGGCGACGGCCAGCTCCACGAGGGTTAGGCCTCGTTGCTTCACCACCTCACCTCGCATGGGGTTACCGAGTACTCCCTGCCCAACGCATCGCGCAGGCGGAGGGTAAAGGTGTAGGTTGTGTTCCGCGAGAAGTTCCTGGAAAATTGCAAGCGGATTTGGGTAGAGGTGAGTAAGGAAAGGGGCAAGGCGAAGCTAGTGAACCCGCTTCCTGAGGCATAGGTTCCGGTGTAGTGGATCAGGAGTAGAGGGGCCACTTGCCGGATCTCTCGCAGCCGTTGGTTTGCAGGGGCCTGGGGGGACCAGCTTAGGGAAAAGGCGGTGTAAGTGTTGCCTGTGGAAGGCAAGGTGAAGACGACCTGTCTGCGGTTTCCACCAGGGGCGCAGCTTCCTGCTAGAGGGGGAGGGCTCGAGGGGGAGACCGCCACCTGGGTTGCTTCGGCCAAAAGTTGGGTGCCGTCATACACCTTTATCGTGCTGATAACCCGCGAGATGCCGGAAAGCGTTTCGTTCCTCAAGCTTTGGCAGACTTGATAGGTCTTGCTCCCCAAGGTGAGGCTCTGCGTGGTAGGACAGCTGGGGAAAGAGGACCCTTCTTCCAGAAGGGTTTCTGCTACGAAAAGCCCCTCCTGCGAGGCTTGGGTAGCTCCGCCGCTGCGGATTGCGGAGGATAGAGCGTTTACCACCAGAATGAGGACAGAGGTGAGGAGTAACGCTATGGCGGCTTCAAGCAGGCTAAAGCCCTTGGGGTTCACGGGCCCACCTCCCATTCCTCTACCACGTCGTCCGTGGCGTTATAGACCGCCCTCACCCGTGCTATGGCGCCATCGCTTTCGCCCACGGCGCTGATGGTGAAACGCCTTTTGCCTCCGGAGATGGTTTGAGCGATAGCGCAACTCACCCCCCCCAGGCTCCCCGTGCTGTAACAGTATCTTCCCACGAAGTCTCCGGAGTTGGAGGTGCAGGGGGAAGAGGTTTGGCACACCAACACGGGTTGAGGGGCGTAGGTGGGGTTGGTGGGGTTTGCTTGGATGAAGGCGATGGCTTCCCAGGCGCCTGCTTCCGCCAGGTAAAGGGCCTGCAAGGCTGCTTGAGACTTGAGGGTTCTTTCCGCATTAAGACGAGCCAGCAGGGAATAGGGGAGGACGAGGATACCCAAAAACGCTAAAATCAAGGCCACCAGCAAGAGGAGATAACCCCTTACCCCCATCAGAACTCCCCCTGGCAATAGGCGCTTATCCCGGAGGTGTAAGGGCGGAACACCACGATGCGGGCCTCCGGTTGGGTGGCGGGGTCCCCCGCTTCGGCCAGCTGGCCGAAGGGGTTATACCCGTCCATGCAGTACTCCCGCCCCGGCCGGTGGCGGAGGATGATTTGGTAGTTGTAGGGGCCATAAGGGTTCCGTTTCAGGAAAGGGGCTTCCCAGGTGTCCTTCTTGTAGGGCGACTCCAGCGCATCCCAGACCTCATCCAGGCCCGGGGGACGCCCAAGCTTGACGGTGAGAATGCGCACGGTGGAATTCAGGGCCATGAGGGTCTGGCGCGCCGCTGCCTTTTCGGCCTCCTGGGATAGGTCTACAAATCTGGGGACGGCGATGGCGGCGAGAATTCCCAAAAGGACCACCACTAGGGCGAGCTCTATCAGGGTAAAGCCGCGGCCTTTGGCCCGCATGTCTTCTTCCTCACTCTATCGTATCTGAATGCCCCCGAAGGCAGCGGATGGGCACGGTAACCGTGGTGGAGCTAACGGCAATCAAGTACACCGTACAGGCCGCGTCCGCATACAGGTGGGCCAGGCGTTCTCCGGCGTTGCAGGTGGCGTTTTGGTTGTGGTCCCAGTAGGCCACGGTGCTTCCCGAGGGGCAAGAGGAGGAAAGCCTAAGATCTTGGGGGTTTCCTAAAAGGGCTTTCAGCTGGTTCCAGGTGGGTACGGCTTGGTTTTGGGCAATGAAGATGGCGTAGGCGGAGCGGAGGTTTCTTAGGACCTCCTGTTGCTGGGCCTTCCGAGCCTCGGTTTGGAGGTCTAGGTAGCGGGGTACGGCCACGGTGGCGAGGATGCCTACCATCAGGAGGACGACCGCAAGCTCCACTAGGGTCAAGCCTCTTGCCATACCTCGTTCCGGACCCAGGATGCGCCCAAGGCAAGCAGGGCGATCGGGGTGACGTGGACGCTATCGTACCAGGTGAGCCCGTAGAGGATATAGCCCACCAGGACGAGGACCCATGGCAGTTTCTCCCAGGTGGCCTGGCCGAGGGTGAGGCCGAGCCATAGGAGGTAGGCGAGACCCCCTAGAACGCCTACCGACAAGAGGAGGTCCAGGACCCAGTTGTGCGCTTTGGCGTAGGGGGAGGGGGCGAGGAGGCGAAGGCCTTTGGCGTCTTCCAGGTAAATAAGGCGGTCCTCGCCTTGAATGACCTGCACAGGGGGTGTAAGGGCAATGGGCACTCGGCTTTTCTCCTTGCCGTTCCAGTCTACGACGTAGGGGTAAGCCCGAGCGAAGCCATCAAAACCCCAACCCAAAAGGGGCCTTAGGGGAAGTGCTGCCAGCGCTTTTTGCCATAGCTCCAGCCGACCCGAGCTGTAGGCGTTGGCTTCGGTGAAGCCTGCGCCTAACTCGGGGAGAACCCTTCGGAATTCTGCCAGTTGGAGGTGGGCTAATCCCCAGTAAGCCCCGAAAGTAAGGGCTCCAATGGTCAGAAGTTTCCAAACCCCTTGGGTTTGCTTGTAGCGTGCCCCAAAGAGCCCTAGGGACAAGAGGGGTATCCACAGGGCGAGCCATCCGCCGCGGGTTTGCGTGAGCCAGAGGGCAAGGCTTCCCAAGGCAAAGAGGAAGAGAAGCTTTGGGTTTGGCCGAGAGAGGTATTGGCCGGCGAGGAAAAGTCCGAGCAAGGCGAGAACCCCGGCGGCGTGCCCTCGGTGGGAGGTAAGGCCGATGGGCATCTGTCCTCCGTGCACCCCGGAAGCGGTGGCCTCAGGGTTTTCTTGGCACTGGCTTTTGGCCACATCAAAACAGCGCACGTAGGTTTGGCCCTGGGTTTGCGTGTAGTCCAGCTTCCAGTTCACGACCTGGGGCAATACCGCCAGGGCATGGAGGGCTAGGCCCAGAAAGAGCGCGGCGGCGAACCGCTTAGGGGAAACAAGACCGGTTTCTAGAGCCAAGTAGACCGCCCAAGCGAAGGCCACCCCTAAGGCCCAAAACCGTAACCCGTCTCCCACGCTGGGATACCCGGTAAAGCTCCAGATGGGTTGGGGTGAAAGGACCGTGGCGGCGATACCGGAAAGGAGAAAACCTAGGGAAGCAAGGAGGGCCAGAAACGGCTTTCCCAGATGGGTTGGGCCGCTTTTTCGGGTAAGCACCCCGAGGAGCGCTAAGAGGACAAAAGCCGTCATTCCGGCTTCTCGGGGAGCGTTCCAGATCTCCGCATGTCCCTGGCCGGAGGGGTTAATGGCGGTGAGGGCGGCAAGCAGGCTAAGCAAAAGAACCCCCTCGAGGAGGGTAGGCCTCGAGGGGGAAGGGGCCAAGGTCATTTCCTCACTTGAAGCGTAGGTTCACCTTTAAGGGAGTACCGCTATGATGGGTTTTTGCCCCACTAGCGTAGATGGATATGTCAGCGTTACCCGCAGGGGGGTTCGGGGCGCTGCACTCGATGGTCACGTTGCCTTGAAGGGTAACCTGGGACGAAGCGCTGTTGATGTTTACTCCCTCCAGCCCGTTAAGAACGTCTGCGCAGGTGTCGGGATAGTCCTTGTTTTGGGCCACATAAATGGCGTAAGCGGAGCGGATGGAGCTCGCAGTAGCTTGGACAGCCGCATCCTTGGCATCCCCGGACAGGTCCACAAACCGCGGCACGGCGATGGCCACCAGGATGCCGATGATGACAATGACGATAGCAAGCTCTATGAGCGTGAAGCCTTTTGCCCTCATCTCTGCCACCTCCCTTACAGGTCCCAGTATGGGCGTGGCGTGTGAAAACGGTGTGAAAGCTGGGACCTAGGCCGGAGATTACCACGTGGACGCTAGGGGTGCAAGGGGCACCTTTCACAGGCCTTTCACCATGGGCGTGCTACCCTTGGGGCATGCGCCGGGGCCTTTGGCTTCTCCTCCTTCTCGGGTTTGGCGTGGCCTGGGGGCAGGGAGCCCCCTTAGAGGCGCTTTTGGTTTTGGAGGAGGAGGTTATAGAGGAGGGGAGGCTTGTGGCCTACACGGGGGTCCAGCGTTACCCCGTGGCCTCGGAGGCGGAGCTAAAGGCCCTCCTAAAGCGCCTCGCCCGCCCACCCCGCCCGCCCCGTTTCGTCTACCAGGAGGGGCGGTGGCGGGGGGTGGAGAAGAAGGGGCTCGCCTTTGACGAGGCCCTGGCCCTAGAGGCTTACCGGGAGTCCTTGGCCCAAGGGAAGCGAAACTTCCGGCTTCCCGTGCGCTATACCCCACCAAGCCCAAGCCTAAGGGACCTCTACGCCCTGGGGGTGCGGGAGCACCTGGCCACGGGGGAGACGGACTTTAGGGGCTCCAGCCGGGAGCGGGCCCATAACCTCCTTCTCGCCTCGGCCAAGCTGGATGGCCTCCTCCTCCCCCCGGGGGCTTTCTCCTTCAACCGGGCCCTCGGGCCCATTACGGAGGAGGAAGGGTATAAGGAAGCCTTCGTCATCGTGGGGGAGCGCACGGAACAGGGGGTAGGGGGCGGGGTGTGCCAGGTGTCCACCACCCTTTTCCGCGCCTTTTTCTTCGCCGGGCTTCCCATCCTGGAGCGCCACGCCCACAGCTACCAGGTGGCCTACTACAAACCCCCGGGCCTGGATGCGGCGGTCATCCAGCCCTACAAGGACCTGAAGGCCCTAAACGACACCCCGGGCCACATCCTGGTGCAGCGCTCCGTGGTGGGCACCAAGCTCCGCTTCCACCTTTTCGGGACCAAGGACCGGGAGGTGGCCTGGGAAGGTCCTTTCCTCAGCGAGCGCAAGCCGCCCCTTCCCCCGAAGGAAATCCCCGACCCCTCCCTGCCCCCGGGCGTGCGCAAGCAGGTGGACTTCGCCGCCGAAGGGGCCCGGGTGGAGGTGCGCCGGAGGGTGCGCTACGCCGACGGCCGGGTGCGGGAAGACCGCTTGGTGAGCGTCTACCGCCCCTGGGGGGCGGTCTATCGGGTGGGACCTAGCCCCACTCCAAAAGCACCGCCCGCTCCACCGGCAGGAGGCGGTGGGGCTCCGTGACCCGGGCGGCCTCCCCCTTCCTCAGGTGCAGGTAGCGCCCCTCGGGGAGGTCTATGACCAGTTCCCCTTCCAAGAGGAGGTAAAAGGCGGTGCCTTGGCGCTCCTCCGCCTCGAGGAGGGGGTAGGCCTTTAGGGAGGTACCCGGCACCTCCACCCTTTCCGCCCGGGCCAGGCGCAGGAGGTGGAGCTTGTAGCTTTCCATCAGGCGGGGGCCACCTCCTTCTTGGCCCGGCCCTTTTGCATCCGGAGCTTGAAGAGGGCCCGCTTGGCCAAGGTGGCTTCCTCTGCAGCAAGCTTCTTCCCCTGGGCCAAGGCCTCCAGCGCTTGGCGTTCTTCCTCTTTCAGGCTCGGGAGAAAGGCCCTTAGGGCCTCAAAGTCCTGGGGGAGCTTAGGGGGGCTTGGGGCCTTGCCCTTGCCCTTGGCGGGGCCTGGGGTTTTGGGGGCGGGAAGGAGCTTGGGGTCGTGGGCCGGGCAGCTTGGGTTGATGCAGGCACCCTCTCCCTTTTTCACCAGGGGCCAGCTGCAACTTGGGCAGGTTTGGTCCAGGAGGGGGTAGAAGGAGAGGAAGTCGCAGGTGTTCTCCTCGCACTTGTAGTAGGGCTTGCCCCGCTTGCTCCTCTTTTCCAGTACCCGGCCGCCGCACTTGGGGCAGGTGTGCCCCGTGGGGCGGCCATCGTCCCGGGTGTAGTCGCACGCCGGGTAGCCGGAGCAGGCGATGAAGCTCCCGTAGCGGCCTTCTTTACGCAAGAGGGGTTTGCCGCACTTGGGGCAGGCTTCCCCGATGGGCTCCGCCTCCCGTTTTTCCAGGGGCTCGGTGTAGGTGCACGCCGGGTAGCCGGTGCAGCCCAAGAACTGCCCGTAGCGGCTCACCTTGAGCTCCAGGGGACGGCCGCACCGGGGGCAGGTCTTCTTGGGCACCTGGGCGAGCTCCCCCAAGAAGGGCTCGTAAAACTCCCAGACCACCTGGGGCCAAGGGGCCTTGCCCTCCTCCACCTCGTCCAGGCGGTCTTCCATGCGGGCGGTGAACTCGTAGGCCACCACCTGGGGGAAGCGTTCCTTGAGGTAGTGGGTCACCTCCCGGCCCAGGGGGGTGGGGAGGAGGGTGCGCCCCCTGCGCTCCACGTACCCCCGTTTTTCCAAGGTTTCCAGGGTGGGGGCGTAGGTGGAGGGGCGGCCGATGCCCAGCTCTTCCATGGTCTTCACCAGGCTGGCGTCCGTGTAGCGGGGCGGGGGCTCGGTGAAGCGCTCCTCGGGGGTGATTTCCAAAAGCTTTGCCGGGGCCCCTTCCGGCACCGCGGGCACCGGGGGCTCCTCCTCCTCTTCCTCCTTGCCCCAGGCCTTCAGGTAGCCTTCAAACTTGAGCACCGAGCCCGAGGCGCGGAAGAGGAGGCGGGGGGTTCCTTCCCCCTCGAGGACCACCGCCGTCTGCTCGTAGAGGGCGTCCTTCATTTGGCTCGCCAGGAAGCGGCGCCAGATGAGGTCATATAGGCGGTACTCCTCCTCGGAGAGGTACTTGCGCACGCTTTCCGGGGTGCGCCTCGGGTCGGTGGGGCGGATGGCCTCGTGGGCGTCCTGCACGCCTTCCTTGCGGTTTTTGTAGACCCGGGGAGTTTCGGGGAGGAAGCTCGGCCCAAAGCGCTCGGCGATGACCTCCCGGGCCAGGGCCAAGGCCTCAGGAGATATGCGCACCGAGTCGGTGCGCATGTAGGTGATGAGGCCCACGGTGCCCTCGGGGAGGTCCACCCCCTCGTAGAGGCGCTGGGCGATGCGCATGGTGCGGCTCGCCGTGTAGCCCAGGCGGCTGCTGGCCGCCTGCTGCAAGGTGGAGGTGGTGAAGGGGGGCGGGGGGGATTTGCGCCTTTCCCTCACCTCCACCTGGGCCACGCGGTAGGCCCCTTTCAGGGCTTCCGCCGCCAGGGCCTTGGCCTCCGCCTCGGTCTTCAGGTGGAGCTTCCCTTCCTTCTCCCCTTGCCCCGCCCAGAGGCGCTTGCCGTCCACCTCGTAAAGAAGGGCGGGGAAGGTCTTTTCCGCCGCCTGGAAGAGGCCTCGGAGAAGCCAGTACTCCTCCCGCTTAAAGGCCTCAATCTCCTCCTCCCGCTCCACCACTAGCCTCAAGGCCACGCTCTGGACCCGGCCGGCGGAGAGGGCCCGCTTGCGGAACTCCAGGGAGAGGAGGGGGGAGAGGTTGTAGCCCAAAAGGCGGTCCAGGACGCGGCGGGCCTGCTGGGCGTCCACCAGGTTCTGGTCAATGGGGCGGGGCTTTTCCACCGCCTGGCGCACCACCTTGGGGGTGATCTCGTGGAACTCCACCCGGATGGGCTCCTCAGGGTTGCGGCCCAAAAGCCGGGCCACGTGCCAGCCGATGGCCTCCCCTTCCCGGTCGGGGTCGGTGGCGATGAGGAGGCGCTTGCCTTGGACCGCCCGCTTGAGCTCCTCCACCACGGGCTTCTTGTCCTTTTTCACCTCGTAGGTGGGGGCGAAGTCCCGGGCCACGTCCACCCCCAGTTCCCGCTCGGGGAGGTCGGCCACGTGGCCGCGGCTTGCCCGCACCTCGTAGGCGGGGCCCAGCATCTTCTGGATGCTCTTGGCCTTGGCGGGGGACTCCACCACCACCAAGGTGGCGGCCCCGCCCTTGGCCGGTGCGCTGGTCCCTTGGGTGCTCTTCTTCGGCATCGCCCCCTATTTAGGGGGGTGGGGGCGGGGTTGTCAAGAGCCAGCGCCGCTTTTGCCCTTCAGGTCGGCGCCCGGGTAGCTTCGGGGAAGGAGCTTCCTCTCCCAGGCGGCCCGGGTGAGCTCCTCCCGGAAGTCGGGGTGGGCGATGGCGATAAGGGCCTCCGCCCTTTCCCGCAAGGAGCGGCCGAAGAGCTCGGCGATGCCCCACTCCGTCACCACGTAGTGCACGTCGGCCCGGGTGGTCACCACCCCCGCCCCCGGCTTCAGGTAGGGGACGATGCGGCTATGCCCCTTGGCGGTGGAGGGGAGGGCGATGATGGGCTTGCCTCCTTCGCTCCTCGCCGCTCCCCGGATGAAATCCAGCTGGCCGCCGAAGCCCGAGTAGATGCGCGTGCCGATGGAGTCCGCCACCACCTGGCCCGTGAGGTCCACCTCTATGGCGGAGTTGATGGCCACCATCTTGCGGTTTTGCGCTACCACGAAGGGGTCGTTCACGTAGTCGGCGGGGTGGAGCTCAAAGAGGGGGTTATCGTGGACGAAGCGGTAAAGGCGCTCCGAGCCCAGGACGAAGGTACCGATGATTTTGCCCGGGTGGAGGGTCTTCTTGGCCCCGGTGATGAGGCCCTTTTCAAAGGCCTCGAGGACCCCATCCGAGATCATCTCCGTGTGAACGCCCAGGTCCCGCCGCCCCGAGAGGCTCGCCAAGACGGCGTCGGGGATGGCCCCGATGCCCATCTGCAAGGTGGCCCCGTCCTCAATGAGGCTCGCCACGTGCTCCCCGATTTTCCGCTCCACCTCCCCGAAGCCCTCCCGCTTGAGTTCGGGCAGGGGCCAGTCCAGCTCCACGATGGCGGTGAGGCGGGAAACGTGGACGAAGGTGTCCCCCAGGGTTCTCGGCATCCTGGGGTTCACCAGGGCGATCACGATGGGGGCCGCCTCCACCGCCGCCTTGGTGGCGATCACCTCCACCCCCAAGGAGCAGAAGCCGTGCTCGTCCGGGGGGGAAACCTGGATGAGGGCGGCGTCCAGGGGCAGGATGCGCCGCTTGAAGAGCCAGGGCACCTGGTGGAGCATGATGGGCACGTAGTCCGCCCGGCCCTGGTTCACCGCCTCCCGGTCCGCCGGGCCCACGAAGAAGGAGCGGCGGCGGAAGTGCCCCTCCATCTCGGGGCTGGCGAAGGGGTCTTCCCCCATCTGCAGGAGGTGGACGAGCTCCACGTTATGTAGCTCGTCCTTGCGGGCGGCGAGGGCCTTGAGGAGGGGCGTGGGGGTGGCGGCGTTGCCGGAGACGAAGACCCGCATCCCCGAGCGGATCAGGGTCACGGCGTCCTCGGGCGAGGTGAGCTTCTTGCGGTAGCTCATTCTAGGTGGCCTCCTTTCTGGCCCAGGAGGAGGTAGGCCCCTTGGCGGAGGGCGGGGACCTTGAGGGGGTCGTCCTCCACCTGGCGCAGGAAGGGAAGGAGGGTGGCGGTGAGGGCGTGGCTCGCCGTGCGGGGCACCAGGGCGGGGACGTTGGGCAGGCAGAAGTGGGTGACGCCAAGCTCTTGGTAGATGCCCGGCCGGCTTGTTTCCGCCACGCCCCCTTGGTCAATGGCGAAGTCCAAAAGCACCGAGCCCCGGCGCATGCGGGCGAGGAGCTCCCGGGAAAGGAGCACGGGGGCCCTTTCCCCCGGCACCGCCACCGCCCCCACCAAGACGTCGGCGAAGGCCACGTACCGCTCCAGGCGGCTTTGGGTGATGAGGGCGGTGATGGCCCCGGGGGCTTCCCGGCTTGCCTCCTCCAGGGCGGAAAGCTCCTTGTCCAGGAGGTAAACCGAGGCCCCGGCCCCCAAAAAGGCCCGGGCCGCCGCCCGGCCCAGGGTGCCCGCTCCCAGGATGACCACGTCCGCCGGCGGGATGCCGGGGAGGCCGGAAAGGAGCATCCCCGGGCCCAAGGGGGCCTCGAGGAGCCTCCCCGCAATCTGCGGGGCCATGCGCCCGGCGATCTCGCTCATGGCCTTCAGGACGGGGCGCCTTGGGCCTTCCCCCATGAGCTCGTAGCCGATGGCGCTAAGGCCCTTTTCCGCCATGGCCTCCACGAGGCCCGTTTCCGCCACCGCCAGGTGCAGGAAGCCCATGAGGGTGGCCCCGGGGCGGAGGAGGGCGAGCTCCTCGAGGGTGGGCCGCGCCACCTTGAGCACCACCTCCCCCCGGCCGAAGGCCTCCTCCCGGCTCACCAGCGTGGCCCCCGCCTCCTCGTAGGCGGCATCGGGGAAGCCTGCCCTCTCCCCGGCCCCCCGCTCCACGTAGACCCGGTGGCCCCGGGCCACCAGCTCCCGCACCCCTTGGGGGGTGAGGGCCACCCGGCCTTCTTGCACCTCCTCCCCCAGGGCAGGGGGGATTTTTAGGCTCGTCCGTTCCTTGGGTAGGCCAAAGTCCATACCCGCCTCCTGCCCCTGAGCTTACGCCTCTAGGGGGTGGCGGATGTCCCTTGTCCTTCTCATCCCCCTTTGCCCTAGGCTTGGCCCGTGGACGCCTTTGCGGACTGGCTCTTTGTGGTCCTCTGGGCGGCGGGGGTTCTCCTCACCCTGGTACCCTTCGTGCCCGCCACCTTGGTCATCCTCTTGGCCGCCTTTTTGCACGAGCTCCTCGTGGGCTTTCGGGAGCTTTCCCTGGGGCTATGGGTTTTCCTCGGGGCCTTGGCCCTTTTGGCCATGCTCCTGGACAACCTGGCGGCCCTCTGGGGGGCTAAGCGCTACGGGGCGGGGCGGGCGGGCCTTTGGGGCGCCTTCTTGGGGGGCCTCCTGGGCCTTTTCCTGGGGGTGGTGGGGGTCTTGGTCCTCCCCTTCCTCCTCGCCTGGCTCTTTGAGTACCTTTCGGGCAGGAAGCCGGAGGAGGCCCTGAAGGCGGCCTGGGGCACCCTGGTGGGCCTCATGGGGGGCGTGGTGGCCAAGGTCCTCGTCCACCTGGCCATGGGCCTTCTGGTAATCCGGGCGGTCTTCTAGCGTATGCTTGAGGGCATGGAGCTCGTCTTCGTCACCCGCGAGGGGTGCGGGCTTTGCGAGAAGGCGGAAAGGGCGCTTTGGACCTTAGGGGTGCCCTACGTCCGCCGGGATGTGGACCAAGACCCGGAGCTTTTTCGCCTCTACACCTTCCGGGTACCCGTCTTGCTCCTAGGGGATAGGGTCCTTTTGGAAGGGGCCTTCGGCGAACGGGAGCTAAGCGCCTTGGCGCAGGAACTTTTGGGAAGGTAAGCCGTGGACCCCACCCTGATCCAGATAGGCCCCTTGCGCATCCAGTGGTACGGCTTCCTCCTAACCCTCGCCATCTTTATCGGTTTTGAGCTGGCCAAGCGCCGCCTGAAGGCGTGGGGCCTGGATGCGGAGCGGTTTGAAACCGCGGCCTTTTGGGCGGTGGTGTGGGGCGTGGTGGGGGCAAGGCTCGGCTACGTCCTCACCTCCCCCGGCTATTTCTTACAAAACCCTGTGGAGGTCCTTTACATCTGGCACGGGGGGCTTTCCTTCCACGGGGCGGTTTTGGGCGGGGCCCTGGTTTTCCTCTACTACCACCGGAAGAAGGGCTACCCCCTTTGGCCCTACCTGGACGCCGCCACCCCCGGGGTGGCCTTGGGGATCATCGCCGGGCGGATCGGCAACCTCATGAACGGCTCGGACACCGTGGGCCGCCTCACCTCCTTGCCCATCGGCTTCACCTGGCCGGAGTGGGCCAAGGGGTTTCCCGGGATTTGCCCGGGGATTGACGACATTTCCCAGGTCTACCAGTGCGCCGAGCTCTTAAGGGGCCCGGTCCACCTCACCCAGGTCTACGGGGCCTTGGTGGGGGTCATCCTCCTGCCCCTTACCTTCTACTGGCTTCGGAAAAACCCCTTCCCCGGGTACGCCTTCTGGAACTTTCTCCTTTGGTATAGCGTCCTTCGCTCGGTCTTAGAAGAGCCCTTCCGCCTGAACCCCCTCTGGCTTCCCGTCTACCGCAACGACGAGCTGGGCATCGGCCTTTTCACCGCCACCCAGGTGGTGAGCCTGCCCCTCATCCTCCTTTCCCTCTACATGCTGAGGCGGTTCCGGAGGGCTTCCTCGGGGTAGCATAGCCTTATGCACGCCCACGTGATCCTGGCCGCAGGGCAGGGGACCCGGATGAAGTCCCGTTTGCCCAAGGTCCTGCATCCCCTTTTGGGCAAGCCCATGCTCCTTTACGCCGTGGAGACCGCCATGGCCTTAGGCCCGGAAAGGCTTGTGGTGGTGGTGGGCCACGGGGCGGAGGAGGTGGAGGCGGCCCTGGAAGGCTACCCGGTGGAGACGGTCCGCCAGGAAGCGCAGCTCGGCACCGCCCACGCCCTCTTGCAGGCGGAAGGCCCCCTTAGGGGTTTCCCGGGGCCTTTTTTGGTCACCCAGGGGGACACCCCCCTCCTTTCCCCCGAAACCCTCAAGGCCCTCTTGGCGGGGGTGGCGGAGGGGGCGGGAATGGCCCTCCTCACCGTGGAGCTGGAAAACCCCACGGGCTACGGCCGCATCCTAAGGGAAGGGGAGGAAGTCTTGGCCAATGTGGAGGAGAAGGACGCCTCGCCCGAGGTCCGGGCCATCCGGGAGGTGAACGCCGGGGCCTACGCCTTTGACGGCTTCCTCTTCCAGGCCCTAAAGGAGGTGAGAAACGAAAACGCCGCCCAGGAGTACTACCTGCCCGACCTCATCGCCATCTACCGGAGCCACGGCAAAAGGGTGGTGGCGGTAAAGGGCGTGGCGGAGGAGGCTTTGGGGGTGAACACCCGGGAGGAGCTGGCCCGGGTGGAGGGGGTGCTTCTTGGGCGGCTACGGGCGGAGTGGATGCGCCGGGGGGTGCGCATGCTCCTCCCCGAGACCATCTACCTGGAGCCCACGGTGGAGCTCGCCCCCGACGTGACCCTTTGGCCCGGGGTGGTGCTACGGGGCAACACCCGCATCGGCGAGGGGTGCGAGGTGGGGGCGTATGCCGTCCTCGAGGACACCACCTTGGAACCGGGGGCCAAGGTCCACGCCCACACCGTGGCCCAGGGGGCCCACCTCTTCCCCGGGGCCGATGCCGGCCCCTTCGCCCGCCTCCGCCCGGGGGCGGTGCTCAGGGAGGGCGCCCACGTGGGGAACTTCGTGGAGGTGAAGAGTAGCCTCCTCCAGCCCGGGGTCAAGGCGGGGCACCTCGCCTACCTGGGGGACGCCGAGGTGGGGGAGGGGACCAACGTGGGGGCGGGGGTCATCACCGCCAACTACGACGGCAAGCGCAAGCACAAGACCGTTATCGGCAAGAAGGCCTTCATCGGCTCCAATAGCGTCTTGGTGGCCCCGGTGCGGGTGGGGGATGGGGCCATGGTGGGGGCGGGGAGCGTCATCACCCACGACGTGCCCGAGGACGCCCTGGCCGTGGCCCGGGGGCGGCAGCGGAACCTGGAGGGCTACGCCAAGCGGAAGCGGGAGGAGGGCTAAGGCTTCAGTTCCCTTTCCGGCGGGGTGCTAAACTGGGGGTTATGAACCTGGGCATGCCGGAAATCCTGGTGATCCTGGTGGTGGCCCTCCTCATCTTTGGGCCCAAGAAGCTTCCCGAGCTCGGCCGCTCCTTGGGCCAGAGCATCCGGGAGTTCAAGCGGGGGGCGCAGGAGATCCGCGAGGAGCTGGAAAAGGCGGTGGACGTGAAGGAGGAGGTGAAGCCCAAGGTGGCGGAGCCTGCCCCGGCGGGGGCCTCCCCTGAGGCCAAGGAGGAGCCCAAGGCTTGAAAGAAGCCCCGTTGGTGGAACACCTGGAGGAGCTTAGGGCCCGGCTCCTCTGGTCCCTTTTGTCCTGGGCGGTGGGCACGGGGGTGGCCTGGACCTTCCGGGTGCAGCTTTTGGACTGGCTCAAACGCCCCCTGGACCTGGCGGCCCGGCAAAACGGCATCCAGGTCAACCTCATCGTTTTGGACATCACCGAGCCCTTTTTGGTGTCCTTGAAGGTGGCGGCCTTTGGCGGCCTGGTCCTGGCCCTCCCCTTCATCGTCTACCAGGTCTGGGCCTTCATCGCCCCCGGGCTCTACGAGCACGAGAAGCGCCTGGCGGGGCCCTTCCTCCTGGGGGCGGGGTTTAGCTTCGCCCTGGGGGCCCTTTTCGCCTACTACGGCTTTTTGCCCTTCGCCATCCCCTTCCTCCTGGGCTTCCTGGGGGACGTGGTCACCCCCCAGATCTCCATCGGCCGCTACATGGGCCAGGTGCTCATGATGATGACCGTCATGGGCCTGGTCTTTGAGATGCCGGTGGTGAGCTACCTTTTGGCCCGTTTGGGCCTCCTCACCTCCGCCTTCTTGGCCCGGAACTGGCGGGTGGCCGTGGTCCTCCTCCTCACCCTGGCGGCGGTCATCACCCCCACGGTGGACGTGGTTTCCCTGTCCATCGTCACCCTGCCCCTTCTCGTCCTCTACTGGGTTTCCGTCCTGGTGGCCCGCTTCGCCGAGCGGCAAAGGCCCAAGGAAGAGGCCGCTTGACACCTTAAGGGGCTTTGCCCCATAGAATAGCCCATGGACGAGCGCATCCTGGCCCTGCGCAAAGAGGTGGACCGGGTGAACCGGGAGTTGCTCCGCCTCCTTTCCGAGCGGGGGAGGCTGGTGCAGGAAATCGGCCGCATCCAGACGGAGCTGGGCCTTCCCCACTACGACCCCAAGCGGGAGGAGGAGATGCTTTCCTACCTCACGGCGGAAAACCCCGGCCCCTTCCCCAACGAAACCATCCGCAAGCTCTTTAAGGAGATCTTCCAGGCAAGCCTGGACCTGGAGGAGCGCCAGGACCAGAAGAAGTTCCTTTACTCCAAAAAGCACAAGCCCGAACCCACCAAGGTGCGGGTAAAGGACGTGGTCTTCGGGGAAAGGCCCCTCCTCATCGCCGGGCCCTGCTCCATTGAGTCCGAAACGCAGATGATGGAAACGGCCCGCTTCCTGGCGAGCCGGGGGGTTAGGGTGCTCCGGGGCGGGGCCTTCAAGCCCAGGACGAGCCCCTACGGTTTCCAGGGTTTGGGCCTCGAGGGCCTCAAGCTTGGCCGCAAGGCGGCGGATGCCTTCGGCATGGTCTTCGTCACCGAGGTCATGGACACCCGGGACGTGGAGGTGGTGGCGGAGTACGCCGACATTCTCCAAATCGGGGCCCGCAACATGCAGAACTTCGCCCTTCTCAAGGAGGTGGGCCGCGCGGGGAAGCCCGTCCTCCTCAAGCGGGGGCTTTCTGCCACCATGGAGGAGTGGTTCTACGCCGCCGAGTACATCCTTTCCCAGGGGAACGGGCAGGTGATCCTGGCGGAAAGGGGTATCCGCACCTTTGAGCGCTGGACCCGGAACACCCTGGACCTCTCCGCCGTGGCCTTGGCCAAGCAGGAAACCCACCTCCCCGTCATCGTGGACGTGACCCACGCTGCCGGGCGCACGGACCTCCTCGCCCCCTTGGCCCGGGCCGCCCTTGCCGTGGGGGCGGACGGGGTGCACGTGGAGGTGCACCCCAACCCCAAGGTGGCCCTCTCGGACAACCAACAGCAGATGGACTTCGCCCAGTTTGACCGCTTCCTGGAGGCCATCCAAGGCCTCCTCCTCGAGGGCTGATGGGCCTTTTGGACAACCTCCTCAACGCCTTCCTCAAGGCCACCGACCCGAGGCCCCGCTACACCGAGTCCCGGTGCCTCCTCTACAAGAACAGCGTGGGAGGGTGCGACCGCTGCTACCAGGCCTGTCCCAAGGGGGCGGTGCGCCTGGAGGGGTGGCGGGTGGAGCTGGACGAGGTCTTGTGCACGGGCTGCGGCCTCTGCACGGGGGTCTGCCCCGGCCTCGCCCTGGAGTACCCCTTGGGGGCCATCCAGGAGGCCCTGATCCGGGGGAAGGGGCAGCTTCGGTGCTCCAAGGCGGAGGGGAAGGGGGAGGAGGTCCTCTGCCTGGGCCGGCTCACCCCGGGGCTTCTCGCCGAGGCGGGAAGCCGCTTCGGCCGGGTGGTCCTTGCCCGGGGGGACTGCGCCCGCTGCCCTATCGGGGGGCCTGCGGTGCCCGAGCACCTGGAGGGGATGGCGGAGGAGGCCCGGCGCTACTTCCCCGTGGCGGTGGAGGTGGTGGAGGGGGAGCTTCCCGGGGAGAAGGTGGGGAGGCGGGAGCTTTTCCAGGCCCTTTTGGGAAGCGCCAAGCGCACCGCTGCCGACCTTGTCCCCGAGCTTCCCTTGCCCCAAGGGCCCGAGGAGGAAAAGGGCCTGCCGGCGGAGCTTCGCCTCCGCCGCCTCGCCGCCTCCCGGGCGGAGGCGGTGGCCTGGCCTGGGATCCGGGTGGAGGAGGGGTGCACCCTCTGCCCGGTCTGCACCAACGTCTGCCCCACGGGGGCGGTCTACCGGGTGCGGGAGGGGGAGGAGTACGTCCTAAGGCTTAGGGTGGAGGCCTGCACGGGGTGCGGGGCCTGCGTGGAGAGCTGCCCACCCCAGGTGATCCGCCTCGAGGCCGCCCCCAAGGAGGCCTTGGGAGGGGAGCGGGAGCTTTTCCGGGGCAAACCCCCTTGGTACGACCTTTGAACCGGGTATAATCCCCGCCAAGCTATGGATGCGGACGTGCTGGTGGTGGGCGGGGGGCTTGCCGGTTTGGTGGTGGCCACGGAGGTGGCGGCCAAGGGCAGGCGGGTTTTCCTCCTGGAGCAGGAGCCCTACCTGGGAGGGCAGGCCTACTGGTCCTTCGGGGGGCTTTTCCTGGTGGACTCCCCCGAGCAGCGGCGGCTCGGCATCCGGGACTCGGTGGAGCTCGCCTTCCAAGACTGGTTGGGCGCCGCCGGCTACCACCGGGAGGAGGACTACTTCGGCCAACTTTGGGCCCAGGCCTACCTGGGCTTCGCCGCCGGGGAGAAGCGGGCCTGGCTCGCCTCCTTGGGGGTGCGGTTTTTCCCGGTGGTGGGCTGGGCGGAAAGGGGCGGGGGCCTGGCCACGGGGCACGGCAACTCCGTGCCCCGCTTCCACATCGTCTGGGGCACGGGGCCGGGGCTTCTGGAGCCCTTTCTCCGCCGGGTGGAGGCTTTGTCCGCCGAGGGGCGCCTTCGGGTCTTCCTCCGCCACCGGGTGGAGGAGGTCCTGGTGGAAGGGGGGAGGGCGGTGGGGGTGGCGGGGGTGGTCCTGGAGGAGGACCCCAAGCCTCGAGGGGCGCCCACGAGCCGCAAGCCCCTAAGGGACTTCGCCTTCCGCGCCCAGGCGGTGGTCCTGGCCACGGGGGGGATGGGGGCCAACCTGGACCTGGTGCGCCGCCACTGGCCCGAGCGCATGGGGAAGCCCCCAAAGAGGATGCTCGTCGGCGTGCCCGACCACGTGGACGGCTCGGGCCTCTTCCTGGCCGAGCGGGCGGGGGCGCGCCTGGTCAACCTGGACCGCATGTGGCACTACCCCGAGGGGGTGGAGAACCACTCCCCCATCTGGACGGGCCACGGCATCCGCATCCTTCCCGGGCCCTCGGCCCTCTGGGTGGACGCCACGGGCAAGCGCCTTCCCCCGCCCCTCTTCCCCGGGTTTGACGCCTTGGAAACCCTGCGCCACCTGCGCCACACCGGTTTTGACTGGAGCTGGTTCATCCTGGACCTGCGCACCCTAAAGAAGGAGTTCGCCCTCTCGGGCTCCGAGCAGAACCCGGACCTTACCGGAAGGCGCTGGCTCCAGGTGCTTAAAAACCGCCTCCTGGGCCCCGCCGCCCCCGTGCGGGCCTTTTTGGAGCGGGGGAAGGACTTCCTCGTGGCGGACCACCTTTCAGACCTCCTGCGGAAGATGGATGCCCTGGCCCCTGGGGTTTTGGACCCCGTGCGCCTCGAGGCGGAGATCCGCGCCCGGGACCTGGAGCTCCTAAACCCCTTCGCCAAGGACGGCCAGGTCCTCGCCCTCCACGCCTTCCGCCGCTACCGGGGGGATCGGCTTTTCCGGGTGGCCAAGCCCGCCCCCTTCCTTTCGGGGAAGAGCCCCTTGGTGGCGGTGCGCCTTTGGACGCTTACCCGCAAGACCTTGGGGGGTATCCAGACCGATCTCAAGGGGCGGGCCTTGACACCCAGGGGCGAGCCCCTCCCCGGGCTTTTCGCCGTGGGGGAGGCGGCAGGGTTTGGGGGCGGGGGGTTCCACGGCTCCAAAGCCCTGGAGGGCACTTTCCTGGGGGGGTGCCTCTTCACGGGGCGCCAGACGGCGAAGGCGCTTCTGGAGGGGCTAGAATAGCCCCATGCGGCTTCACCACGTGGGCATCGCCGTGGAGGACCTGGAGGCGGCGAAGGCGCGCTACCTCCTTCTGGGCTACCGGGTGGTGGCGGCAGGGGAGGTCCCCGCCCAAGGGGTGCGGGTGGCCCTCCTGGAGGCCGAGGGAGAAACCCTTTTGGAGCTCCTCGCCCCCTTGGCCCCCGAGACGCCCGTGGGCCGTTTCCTCGCCAAGAGGGGGCCTGGCCTGCACCACCTGGCCTTCGCTACCCGGGACATGGAAGGGGAGCTCTCCCGCCTGAAGGCGGCGGGGGCGAGGCTGGTGGACGAGGTGCCTAGGCCCGGCTTTGGCGGGCACAGGGTGGCCTTCCTCCACCCCTCCTTTGGCCTTGGGGTCCTTTGGGAGCTGGTGGAGGCCTAGTGCGCCCCCTTTTCCTCCTCTTGGCCCTCCTCCACATGGGCCTCCTCTGGTGGCTTTCCGACCAGCCCCAGACCGGGCTTGGGATTCCCCACCCCTGGGACAAGGGGGCCCACTTCCTGGCCTACGCCCTCTTGGGCCTCCTGTTGCGTTTGGGCCTGGGGCGCTTTCCCTTGGCCTTCCTCCTGGGGGCGGCCTACGGGGGGGTGGACGAGTACCACCAAAGCCTGGTTCCCGGCCGGGAGGCCTTCGGCCTGGACCTGGTGGTGGACGCCTTGGGGGCTTTCGTTGGGGCTAAAGCGGGGGATAGATGGGAAGCTCCAAAAACCTCCCGCCCCTAGCGGAAGCGGCCCGCACGATGGCCTCTGCTATGAGCTCGGGGGCGATCCAGCGGCTTGGGTCCGCCTCGGGCATGGCCCGGCGGTTGGCCTCGGTGTCCAGGGTGCCCATGGGGTAGACCACGAGGAAGCGCACCCCCTCCACCTCCCCCTGGAGGGATTTCAGGAGGCTCGCCAGGGCAGTTTTGGCCATGGTGTAGAGGGCCCTGCCGGGACCCGCCCCCGTCCAGGCGGGGCCGGCGGCGATGGCGGCGAAGAAGCCCTCTCCCCGCTTTTCCATGTAGGGGAGGACGGCCCTTAGGAGGTTGTAGGTGGTGCGGAGGTTGAGGTCCAGCATCCAGTCGTAAAGCCCGGGGTCGGCGTCCAGAAAGCGCCCGGCGGCGAAGCCGCCCACGGTGTGCACCGCGCCATAGAGGGGGGCTTCCCGCTCCACGAAGCGGGCCAAGGCCTCGGCCTCCTCGAGGCGGGTGAGGTCGGCCACGAAGGTCCTGGCCCCCACGGCCTGGGCCCTTTCCGCCATGCGCTCAAGCCGGGGGTCGGAGAGGAAGAGCCTCGCCCCCGCCTGGTGCAGGGCGGGGATGAGCGTCCGGGCCAGGGCCCCGCCCGCTCCCGTGACCAAGAAGGCTTTTCCTTGGAGCATGGCCCTATTGTACGGGGAGGAAGGCCAGGCTGCTTGGGGTAAAGCCCAAGGGGGCGCTCCCTTGGGGGAAGGTGGGGAGGGGGTTTGGCTGGAGGTCGTAGACCTCCAAGAAGCTTCCCCGGGCCAGGTAGAGGTAGCCGTCCTGGCCCACGGCGGCAGCGGTGTAGGCGGTGTAAGGGTTCCTCGCCCCCGAGTCCCGGGGGGATAGGACGCGGAAGCCCGTGCCGTAGGCCACCAGGCCCTGCACGGGGTCCAGGGCGAGGCGAATGGGGCCTGGGAAAAGCCCAAGGCTTTGCGAGGCGGGGTTTCCCGCCCCGTTCCAGGCGAGGAAAAGGGTGTCCGTGGCCGTGTAGCCCGCTCCCAAAAGCCTCCCCCCCGGGTCCAGGCGGAGCTCGGTGGGGGTGAGGCTTTGCAGGCTAACCTCTTGGAAGGGCGTGCCCGTGGGGTTATTGGCGGGGCGGAAGCCTAGGGCCCCTTCCGTGAGGTAGGCGAGGAGGTCCACCCCCCCTTGGGGGAAGAGGGCGAGGCGCACCCCGGGGGGAAGCCCGGTGAGGTCGGCCTCTTCCAGGTTGGTCGGGTCGGGTAGTGTGAAGAGGAAGGCCCGGTTGGCGCTCGGGCAGTGGACCAGGGCCCGGTTCGCCCCCAGGCGCAGGTAGCCCCCGGTGCAGTCCACCCCCGTGGGGAGGGGGGCAGCGGTGGGGGGGGCTTGGGGGGCGGCGCTTTCCGTGAAGCCCGCCGTGGGGTAGGCCTCGAGGCGGTCGGGGAAGAGGAGGAAAAGCCTTTGGGAAGCGTTGCTGTAGGCCAGGTCTTGCAGGTCTGGGGTGGTCCAGGTGGCCACGAGGGTGGCCCTTCCCGCCTGCAGTTCCGAGGCCCGGTAGAACCGCACCTCCCCACCTCCCCCCGCCGCCACCAGGGCGGGCAAGGGGGGTTCTTGGCTTCCCGTGCAGGCGGCAAGGGCCAGGACCAAGGGCAAGAGGAGCTTCCTCACGGCAGACCTCCCAAGCGCACGCCTTCCTCGTCCATGAGCACCTCCGCCGCCTGGCCCCCGTAGAGGAAGGCCAGGCGCACCTCGCCCTTGGCGGCGTCCAGGGTATAGCGCAGGGCCCAGCAGCACCGGTCCAGGGTGAGGATGAACTTAGGCCTTAGCGTTTCTCCGGGCAGGTTTTGCGTGAGGAGGGCAGAAAGGTGAAGCTTGGTGTTCTCCCGGCCCAGGAAGGTGAAGGTGGGGCCGAAGGCCCGCAGGGCCAGGGTGTACCCTTCGGGCCTCAAGGGCTGGCGCTGGTAGCTGAGGCTTCCCGAGAGGGAAAGCCCGGGGATGGCCCCTTCCCCGCTTGTGTCCCCCGGCACGGGTCGCCAAAGCTCCACGCCCCCGCTAAAGGTGGCGTCCTTTAGGTAGACCTCCCGGTCCTGCACCTCCGGGAGGTGGAGGTTCGCCCCCAGGCGGAAGCCCGCTTCGGGAAGGGCTTGGGTGAGGGCAAGCCGAAGGTTGGTGCCCTGGGGGCCCTCCTGGAGCCGGCCCGAGAGGAGGAGGTCCAGGAGGGGCCCGGGGGTTACCCCCGTGCGGAAGCCCAGGGCGTAGGCCAGGGCCTCCCGGTCCAGGGTGGCCTGGAGGGAGAGGCTTTGGGGGCCCAGGATGGCCTGGCCCTGGAGGGAGAGGATATCCCGTTGCCAGTCCCGCCGGCCCTGGAGGGTGTAGGCGTTGACGCCTTCCCGGAGGGCGAAGGTGAGGTCGGTGGTGAGGGCCCCTTCCCCGTTAAGGCCGTGGCGGTGGGTGAGGGAGAAGCTTCCCCCCGGAAGGGCGTAGGCCCCTTGGAGGGTGAGGGGGTCAAAGCGGGCCTGGGCGTGGTCGTAGCGGAGGCTCATCCGAAGGGAGAAGGGGTAGGGGGTGAGGCCCGCTTCCCCTTGAGTTTCCAAAGGGCCTTCCCCTTCCAGGCCCCGCTTGTGGTAGAGGCGAAGGGCGTACCCCGCGTCCTGCAGCCTCGCCTCGGCCTCGAGGGGGAGGTACCTATTCCCCTCCAGGTCCCGCCCCCCCTTGAGGCTTAGGGAAAGGGGCCTTTCCTGGAAGCCCAGGGCCAGGGTGGCCTGGTGGCTTCGCCGCTGGGGAAGGACATCAAAGCGGAAAGGGCTTTCCCCCTCCTGGACGCTCCGCCCGTAGGTCCCTTCCAGGCTAAAACCCCCAAGGGCTTGGCGAAGGCTGAAGTTCAGGCTCCAGTCCACCTGCCGCTCGTACTCCCCGTCCGGGTTTTGCGTGGTGTAGTAAAAGCCCCGGAAGCGGCCTTCCGCCCTGAGCGAGCCTCCGGGCCAGGGACTAAGGGCGAGGCTTTCCGAGTGGGTAAAAAGGGCCCTTCCCGCCTCGGCGTAGGGCCCCAGGGCGCGTGCGGAGCGGTTTAGGGGGTTGGTTTCCGCCAGGTAACGGCCCACCGTGAGGCCCGCCTGGAGGCTAAAGGGGCCTTCCCGGAAGGTGGGGGACTGGACCTCCAGCTCGGGGAGGCGTTGCAGGGTGCGGGGGGGTGGGGTGCTTTCGTCGTGGTCCAGGAAGCCCTCGAGCCTTAAGGCGTAGCGGAAGTCCTGGGGGGTAGGGGTGCCGGGAAGGAGGGCTTCCAGGCGGAAGCGGGAAAGCTTCTCCCGGGTGTCGTCCCGCTCCAGGAGGGCCGTGAGGGAAAACCCCTGCCTTTTCAGGGCGTACTCCCCCCGGTACTGGAAGGTGTCCGGGGGGGTGTGGAGGAAGAAGTAGCGCTCCTTGGCCTCCCCCACCCCCTGGTGGTCAAAGCCGAAGCCAAACCCCCGCCCCTGGTAGTAGCGGAGCAGGGTGTACCCCAGGCCGAAGGCGGTCACGTAGGGGAGGTCGGCCTTGAAGAAAAACCCCCCCTCGTCCTGGCCCACCTCCAGCCGGGGCCGCCTCTCCGAGAGGTAGAGGAGGAGGACGGGGAGCTCCAAAAGGGGTTCTTCCCGCCAAAGGAGGACCACCCCCCGGGCCACCACTCGGTCCCCCGGATAGAGGACGATCTCCCGGGCGCGGAAGGCGTAGTCCGGCACCTCCTGGCCGCAGGAGGCGCAAGGGGTGGCGTAGCCCCTTTGGAGGAGGATGGCCCCCGCCGCCCGTTGGCAAAGGGGCCCGGTGAGGAGGAGGTCCTTGGCCTCTATGCGCACCGAGAGGGCGTCAAAGCTTTCGTCCTTTAGGTCCACCTGGAGCTCTTCCGCCGCTATGAGGCGGCCCTCCTTGTCCCGGTAGCGCACCTTCCCGGAGAGGTAAAGGAGCCTCCGGGCGCGAAAGTAGGTGACCCGCTCTGCCTCTAAAGCCTCTCCGTTCCGCTCCAGGCGCACGGGGCTTCCCACCAGGACGTAGACCTCCTCCCCCCCTTCCTCCCTCAGCTCCAGCCTTTCCGCCTCCAGGACCTTGAGGACGTTTTCCTCCGCCCAGGCGAAGGAGAGGAGAACGAGGAGCATAAGGGCCCACCTCACCTTCTACCCCCAAGGAAAAGGAGAAGCCCCAAAAGGCCAAAGGCCAGGTTCGGTCCCCAGGCGGCGAGGAGGGGATTTAGGGCGTTTTGCTCCCCCATGATGCGCCCCACGCTCCAGGTGGCGTAGTAGAGGAAGGTGAGGACCGCCACCCCCACAAGCCCGAGGCTCCGGCTCCCCCCGAGGAGGTAGAAGGCGAGCCCCGTGGCGAAGAGGGCGAAGACCATGGAGGCCACGGGCTCGGCGAAGCGGCGGTAGTAGGTGGTGGCCTCGAGGCCCGCCCGCATCCCTTGGGCCCGAAGCCTTTGGACCTCTTGCCTGAGCTCGGCGAGGGTCATGCGGTTCGCCGGGTTCTGCCAGGGCTCAAAGGTGAGGTCTTGGAGCACCAGTTCCCCTTGCCGGAAGCGGGTCAGGGTGCGGGGGCGGTCCCCCTCGTAGGTGAGGCGCTTCCCCTCCTCCACCCTTAGCACCCCCCCTTGGAAGCTTCCCCTTTCCGCCAGGAGCACCTCCTCCCGGGAGACCACCCTGAGCTTCCCAATCCTGTCCCCCGCCACCTCGCCCACGTACACCACCCGCCCCTTGGCGTCCTGGAAGGTGGCCCCGGGGGTGAGGAGGGCGCGGGGCCTTTCCAGGACCTGCCGCCTTAGGAGGTCCTGCCCCTGGGCGAGCGCCCTTGGCACCAGGCTTTCCCCGAGGAGGAAGGTGAAGAGGGCTATCCCGCCGCCCAAAAGCAAAAAGGGCAAGAGCACCCGTTCCCGGCGCACGCCTAAGGCCAGGAGGGCCTTGAGCTCCGAGTCCTCCGCCATGCGGGAAAGGAGGAGCAAAAGGGCGAAGAGGTAGGCCACCGGGGCTCCCCGGGCCACGGCCTCCGGGGTGCGGTAGAGGAGGTAGCGAAGGAGGGTGTAGGGGTCGGCCCCCTTGGCCACCAGGGGGGCCAGGACCTCGTAGACCGCCCCCGCCAGGAAGAGGAGGACAATGAAGAGGAGGCCGAGGCCGAAAAGCCCCAAGGCTTCCCGGAGAAGGTAGCGGTCTAAGGTCTTCACCGTAGCCTCCAGGTGAGGAAAAGGGCCAAGGCCCCGTAGAAGAGGTTGGGCAGGTGGGCCCAAAGGGGGCTCACGTCGTAACGGGCGAGCTGGGCGCTAAAGGTCCAAAGCACGTAGTAACCGAAGATGAGGAGGACCACGGCCAAAAAGGCCCAGGCTGCCTCCCGAAAGGAAAGGCCCAGAGCCGCCGCCACCCAGCCCAAAAAGAGGGCTCCCAGGGCATCCGCCAGGCGGCGGTGCAGGGCGAAGCGGGCCGAAGCCTCCACCTTGCCCCGCTCCCAAAGCTCCCTTAGGGTGGTGGTGTCGTAGGGGTCGCGGGAGCCCAGGCTTTCCTTGGGGCGGAAGCTTGCGGGGAAGGGGAGGGTGCCCTGGAAGGCCCGCACCTCCTCCCCCTCCAGCACGTGGCCCTCGAGGCGCCACCCCGCCCCGTCCCACACGCCTTCTTGGGCGCTATAAACCCGGCCCTTTTCGTCCACCACCCGCACCCCATAAAGCCGGTTTTCCGCCCCTTGCGGGCGGATCTCCTCGGCGTAGTACACCCCAAGGCCCGGAGGGGCGTAAAGCTCCTTGCGCAAGACCCCGCTTAGGGCCCCTTCCCCGTAGAGGAGGCGGGAAAGCTCGGCGTCGTAGGCCTCCAGGGCCCTGGGCCTCACCTCCGCCAGGTTGGCCAGGTTCAAAAGGGCGAGGGCGAGGGAGAGGAGGAGGAGGGGCCGGAGGAGGGCCAAGGGGGGCACCCCCCCGGCGTAGGCCGCCTTGAGCTCCGACCCCCGGATCAGGCGGGATAGCCCCACCAGGAGGGCGAAGACCAGGCCCAAGGGCAAGGCCAGGCTCAGGGTCCAGGGGAGGCGGAAGAGGACGAGGCGGAGGATGTCCGCCGTCCCTGCCCCCCGGCTGAGGAGGACCCCCGAGAGGCTGGAGAGGAGGTCAAAGGTGAGGAGGGCGACGAAGAGGAGCACCCCCACCAGGAAGGGAGGGAGCACCTCCCGCAGCACGTAGCGGCCCAACACTGGGCCGAGTATACGGAAAGACCATGAGAAGGGCGAAAGAGGCCTCTAGGGATGGGCGATCACGTGGATCACGGGGAGGCCAAACCGCTCGGCCTGGGTATGCACGTCCAGCCTAAGCCACCGGGATAGCCCCGGGGGCAGGGTGGCGAGGACGATGGCCTGGTAGGTTCCCGGGTGGGCGGCGAGCTCCTCCTCGAGGGCGAGGAGGGGGGAGATGTCCCCCGCCTTGGCCTCGGCGATGGGGATGCCTTGGGCTTCCAGGGCCCTTTTGGCCGCCTCCGCCTCGGCCTCCGCCCGCCGCTTCACCTCCGCCTCCTCGTACACCCAGCCCGGCGGGGGCACGGCGGGCACCAGGAGGGTGAACTGGGCCCCGGGGTCTTGGGCCAGGATTTCCCGGAGCCGGGCCGCCAAAACGGGGCTATTGGCCGTGCGGTGGGCCACCACCAGGTAGCGCATAGCACCTCCTTTGGCCTTAGCCTAGGCCGGGGGCCTTGAAGGCCATGGGGATAAGGGCACATTCTCCTTGGGGAAGAACTTGTGGCCAATTCAAGGAAGCCCTGGGAACCCCGCAGAAACCCCCTTGGGGCGGGGATTTTCTGCATACCACTTTACATATCGGCAAAGCGTGGTATACTAAAGGAGTCAGACGAAGAAGAAAGGCCGCCCGCGGAGGCAGCGGGTTTGTTTTTAGGGGACCAGGGCCACCTTGGTGGCCTGGTGCTCGTGGAAGAGCCGGTAGCCCTCCGGTGCCTCCGCCAGGGGAAGGCGGTGGCTGAAGACGAAGCTTCCCCTTAGCCTCCCTGCCCTTTGCAAGGCCAAGACCTCGCCGATGTAGCGGGGGATGTTGGCCAGGGCGCTCCGGAAGGTGATGCCCCGGCTGAAGGCGGAAAGCCAAGGGTACTCCACCTTCTCTGCCGTGGGCACCCCGAGGCTGGACACGATTCCTCCAGGCCCCGCCAGGCGGAAGGCGAGGCGCAACGCCTCCCCATCCCCGCCCACCGCCTCCACCACCAGGTCGGCCCCTTGGCCCTCCGTGTCCTTGCGCAGGCGGGCCACGGGGTCTTCCGCCTTGGGGTTTAGGGGGAGGCTTCCCAGGGCCTTGGCCTTTTCCAGGCGGCTTTCCTCCGGGTCTATGGCGTAGACCACCCCCGCCCCCAGGGCGTGGGCCACCATCTGGGCCATGAGGCCCACGGGCCCTGAGCCCACCACCGCCACGCTCATCCCCGGCTCCAAGAAGGGCCGCACCCCCCCGTAGGCGGTGGCGAGGATGTCCCCCGCCAGGATGGCCTCCTCCGCCGGGAGGTCCCCGATGGGGAAGAGGCTTGTCCGGGCAAAGGGTACCCGCACCCTTTGGGCCTGGGCTCCCTGAAGGTTGCCCAGGGCCAGGCCGAAGCCGTAGACGCCGCCCTTAAGGCAAGCGAAGAAGCGTCCCTTGCGGCAGGCGGCGCAGTCCCCGCAGGCCACCTGGAAGCTTCCCACCACCCTTTCCCCTAGGGCGAAGGGCACCAAAGGCCCCTTTTCCACCACCCGGCCCACGAACTCGTGGCCGAGGACGGTGCCCGGCAGGACCCCGGCGATCTTCCCGTGGTAGATGTGGAGGTCCGAGCCGCAGATGGCGGCGAGCTCCACCTCCACGATGGCGTCGGTTTCCGCCTCCAGCTTGGGCTCCGGGACCTCTTCCACCGCCACCTGGAAGGGTCCCTGGTACACCACCCCTTTCACGCTACCTCCCGGGCCACCTTTACGAGCTCCTGGGCCGCTTGGGCGTAAGGGGCTAGGGCGGCGAGGGAGCCTTTTTTGAGCTCCAAGAACCCCCGCATGAGGGCGGTAAGGGGCTCGAGCCGCCCTTCCAAGACCTCTTGCCAGGTGGCCAGGTCGGCCTCTATGACGAAGTCCGCTTCGGCTTCGCCCTCCACCACCCTCGCCCCCCGGCAGGCCCCGTGCCAGAGGTCCAGGACCACGGCGACCCCCTGGGGCAGGCCCGCCCCTGGGTCGGGGCGGACGCTCAAGGCCAGGCTCCCCTCCCAGGTGGCCGCCGCCTTGCGGTAGGCCTCGCTTTGGGAAAGCTTCTCGCAGTACGCCCTCGCCCAGGCCTCGCTAAAGAGCTCCATGCCCTACCTCCTTTTGCACCGAGTATAACCCTAAAGGCTTAGGCTAGAGGCGTGGTCTACCTCTTGGACCTCTCGGGGGTGTACTGCGAGCCGGTGGAGCCCCGCCTCATCCGGCTATTGGCCGAGGCGGGCGGGGAAAGCCCCTTCTATGTGTCCCAGGCCTTCTACGACCTCCTTCCCCGCCTCAAGGAGGAAGGCCCAGGGGTTTTGGAGAACCTTTTCCCAGGGGCTTCCCGGCTTTACCCCCAGGCCTTTGTCCCCCGGCCCCTGGCTTTCCCCACGCCCTTCTACCTGGTTTCCGACCTGCCCCCTCCGGAGGGGCTTACCGCCTTCTTCCACCCGGACAAGCTAGAGGCCCTGGCCCAGGCGGTGGCGGCCTTGGGGGAGGAGGCCCTCTTCCTGGACGACAACCCCCTCCTCGTGGAGCGGGCCCGCCAAAGGGGCTTTCGGGCGGCGGTCTTCACGGGCGTTCCGGCCACGGGTGCTTGGGGTAGCGGCGCATGAGCTCCCGCCGCACCTCGGGGTAGCGCTTTTCCCAGAAGGACCTGAGGTCCTGGGTGACCTGCACCGGCCGCCGGGCGGGGGAGAGGAGCTCCACCACCACGGGTACCTTTCCCCCAAGGACCCTTGGGGTTTCCTTAAGGCCGAAGGCCTCTTGGATGAGGAGGGAGAGGAGGGGTGGGGCGCCTTCCCGGTACTGGAGGCGCTTCCTTCTCCCGGAAGGGAGGGTGAGGGTTTCGGGGGCGAGGGCCTCGAGGGCCTTCCTCGCCTCCCCTAGGTGGCTTAGGAGGATCTCCTTCCAAGGGAGTTCCCGAAGGTCCTCCACCCGCCGCACCCCTTGCGCCCAAGGGAGGAGCCAGGTGAGGTCCTGGAGGAGGGCTTCTTCCGTGAGCTCGGGCACCTCCACCCCGTGCTCCCGGAGGAAGGCGAGGCGGAGGAGGACCTGCCGGGCCTCCTCGGGAAGGGGTAGGCCTCCCTTGAGGGCCTCCCGCAACGTCTCGGGAGTGGGCGGGCCGGGGTCTATGGGGAGCCTTTCCAGGACCAGGGCCCCAAACCGCTTTTCCAGGTAGCCCCTAAGCCGGCCTTCCTCCCAGCCCCTATGGGCCACCACCTCCGCCCGCTCCTCTAGGTCCTCCGGGGCCAGGGGGGCGTGGAGGAGGATCCTGCCTTTGCCGCCCGATACCTCCGCCCCCACGGCCACCAGGTACGGGGGGCCATCCCCCTCCAGGCCCAGGAGGGGGCCGGTGGCCAGGCGGTACTGCCCGGGGCCTACCCGCATGGCCGCCCGGTCGGGGTAGGCGAAGAGGAGAAGCCGCCCCACCGCCTCCGGAGGGGGAAGGCTTTCCAAGGGCTTGGCGCCGAGCCGCCTTCGCCAAAGGGCCGAGGCCCGCTCCACCCTAAGGAAAGCCCCCCGCCTCTCCTTGCGGGCGAGGAGGAGGGCTTCCAGCTTGGCGAGGAGGTCCCTTTCCCCTTCCAGGGGGTCCCGCTCCTCCAGGAGGGCCATGAGGTCCGCCGCTAGGGGCAAGAGGCCGAGCCCCTCAGCCGCCAGGGCCATCCGGGCCAGGCGGGGGTGGGTGGGGAGAGAGAGCATGGCCTGGCCCAAGGGGGTGGGGCGGCCCTCCCGCACCGCCCCCAGGAGGTGGAGGAGGGCGTGGGCCGCCTCCAGGGCCCCCTTGGGGGGCGGGGTGGGGAGGGGCAGGTCCTCTAGCCGTTCCCCGAAGGCCAAGGCCAGGAGGACCGCCCGGGAAAGGTCCGTCTCCAGGATCTCGGGCCGCTTGGGGGGAAAGGGGCCTTGGGGGTAGAGGCGGTACACCTTCCCCGGGCCGAGCCGCCCGGCCCGCCCCGCCCGCTGTCGGGCGGAATCCTCCGGGATCTGGGCGAGGACCAGGCGGGTGAGCCCCGTCCTCGGGTCAAAGCGGGGCTTCTTGGCCAGGCCTGTGTCCACCACCGCCCGCACCCCGGGCAGGGTGAGGCTCGTTTCCGCCACGTCCGTGGCCAGGACGATCTTCCGGGGCCCGGGCCTGAGGAGGGCCGCCTGCTCCGCCAAGGGAAGCCCCCCGTGAAGGGGAAAGGCGGGGAGGTCCTGGAGGAGTTTTTGCGTCCTCTCTATCGCCCCCTTCCCTGGCAGGAAGACCAGGACGTCCCCTTCCCCTTCCAGGAAGGCTTTCCGGGCGTAGCGGGCCGCCAAGGCCTCCAGGGGGCCTTCCGGCACCCTTTCCAGGTGGAGGATCTCCACGGGGTGGCTTTCCCCCTCCACCGCCAAGGTGGCCCCGGCCAGGGTCCTCTCCAGGTCGGGGTCGGGGGTGGCGGTGAGGAGGGCGAGCTTGAGGTCGGGCCTTAGGGTCTCCTGCACCCTTAGGAGGAGGGCGAGGGCCAGGTCCCCTTCCAGATGGCGCTCGTGGGCCTCGTCCAGGAGGACGGCGGAAACCCCTTCCAGGGTAGGGTCTTCCAGGAGGAGCCGGGTGAGGAGGCCCTCCGTCATGACAAGGAGCCGGGTTTCCGGGCTCTCCTTGGCCTCGAGGCGCACCCGATAGCCCACGGTCTTCCCCAAGGGCTCCCCCAGGTTTTCCGCAAGCCTGGCCGCCACCGCCCGGGCCGCCACCCGCCTGGGCTCAAAGAGGAGGACCCGCCCGGGTAGGGCCTCCAGAAGCCTCAAGGGGAAGAGGGTGCTCTTGCCCGCCCCGGGGTAGGCCTTGAGGAGAAGGCGGCCCGCCTGGAGCAGCAGGGCCACCGCCTCGTCCAGCCAGGCCATCTAGATGTCCAGCTCGGCGTAGCGGGCGTGCTCCTCAATGAAGTCCCGCCGGGGGGCCACGTCCTGGCCCATGAGCTTCTCAAAGAGCTCGCTGGCCTCCAGGGCGTCTTGGAGCTCCACCCGCTTGAGAACCCGCTTTTCCGGGTTCATGGTGGTTTCCCAAAGCTGCTCGGGGTTCATCTCCCCTAGGCCCTTGAAGCGTTGCACCTCGTAGCTCTTGCCCTCTAGCTCCTTGAGGCGCTCCGCGAGTTCCTCGTCGGAGTAGAGGTACTCCACCTTCTTCCCCACCTGGAGGCGGTAAAGGGGTGGCTGGGCAATGTAGACGTGGCCCCGCTCAATGAGGGGGCGCATGTAGCGGTAGAAGAAGGTGAGGAGGAGGGTGCGGATGTGGCTCCCGTCCACGTCGGCGTCGGTCATGATGATGATCTTGTGGTAGCGGAGGCCCTCCAGGTCAAAGTGGGCCTCGTCCCCCGTGCCCCCAATCCCCGCCCCGATGGCCGCCACCATGGCCCGCACTTCGGCGTTCTTTAGGGCCTTGGAAAGCCCCGCCTTCTCCACGTTGAGGATTTTCCCCCTAAGGGGCAGGATGGCTTGGAAGCGCCGGTCCCGGCCCTGCTTGGCGCTTCCCCCGGCGGAGTCCCCCTCCACGATGAAAAGCTCCGCCTCCTCGGGGTTTTCCGTCTGGCAGTCGGCGAGTTTCCCCGGGAGGTCGTCCGACTCCAAGGGGTTTTGCCGGCGCACCAGTTCCCGGGCCTTCCGGGCCGCCTCCCGGGCTTGGGCCGCCCGCAGGGCCTTCTCGTAAAGGGTTTTGGCGATGCGGGGGTTTTCCTCTAGGAGCTCCAGAAGCTTCTCGTAGACCACCTGGTTTACGGCGCTCCCCGCCTCGGGGTTTAAGAGCTTCCCCTTGGTCTGCCCTTCAAACTGGGGCTGGGGGAGCTTCACGCTCACCACGGCGTAGAGGCCTTCCAGGAGGTCGTCCCCCGTGGGCTGGGGGCCTTTGTCCTTGTTGAGGCCGGCTTTTTTGGCGTACTGGTTTAGCGCCCGGCTGTAGGCGGACTTGAAGGCGGTGAGGTGGGTGCCCCCGTCCCGGGTGGGGATCATGTTGGCGTAGGTGAGGATTTCCGCCGTGTAGCCCTTGGTGTGGATGAGGCCCACCTCCACCTCCACCTCGCCTTCCTGGCCCCGGATGAGGAAGGGCTTCTCGTAGAGGAGTTCCTCCCCTTCCGCCAAGGCTTTGGCGAAGGAGCCCACGCCCCCCTTGTCCAAGAAGACCTCCTCCTTGCCGTGCTGGAGGTCTTTGAAGACGAGCTTAAGCCCCGCCACCAAATAGCTCACCTCCCGGAGGCGGGACCGGATTTTGCTCGGGTCAAAGGCGAGGGAGCCGAAGATCTCGGGGTCGGGCTTAAAGGTAACCCGCGTTCCCGTCCTGCCCTTGGGGGCCTCGCCCACCACCTGGAGGGGCTCGGTCACCTCGCCCCGGCTGAAGGCGATGCGGTAGTGCAGGCCGTTCCGGAAGACCTCCACCACGGTCCACTCGGAAAGGGCGTTCACCACGCTCGCCCCCACCCCGTGGAGGCCGCCCGAGACCTTGTAGGCCCCGCTTTCAAACTTCCCCCCGGAGTGCAAGGTGGTGTAGATGACCTCCACGGCGGGCTTCCCCTCCTCGGGCATGAGGTCCACGGGGATGCCCCGGCCGTTGTCCTCCACGGTGAGGGAGCCGTCGGGGTTCAGGGTGGTGACGATCTCCGTGGCGTAGCCCGCCAGGGCCTCGTCCACGGCGTTGTCCAGGATTTCCTTAAAGAGGTGGTGGTACCCCTCCACCCCCGTGCCGCCGATGTACATGGCGGGGCGGTGGCGCACCCCTTCTAGCCCTTTGAGCACCTTAATGGCGGAAGCGTCGTAGCTCACCCCTCCAGTATACCACACCTAGCGGGTCGGGATTTTTCCCTTGCGCATGGGCAGGACTGCGGCCTTGGGTCGGGGACTTTTGCGGAAAAAATCCAATACATTTTCCCTTTCCCCGGTATGATGCTGCCATGCCGGTCTGGGTCTTCCTCCACGCCCTTTTGGGCCTCCTTTTGCTGGTGGCGGTGCCCGCCTTGGCCCTGGTGGGGCTACTGGGGTTTTTCCGCCCCCTGCCTTCCCGCTTTTATGCGGCGCTCCGGGGGGTGGCCTGGGTGGCCATCCTCCAGGTGGTCCTGGGCTTTGGCCTTTTCCTCCTCGGCTTGAGGCCCAAGGAGGGGCTTCACCTCCTCTATGGCCTCCTGCTGGCGGCGGGGCTCCACTACCTGGGGGGCCTCGAGCCCGGGGGGTGGTTCCACCGAAGCCTCAAGGACCCCCCCAAGCGGCCCGAGGTCTTCGTGGCCCTGGGGCTCCTTTTCGCCGTGGGGCTCATGCTTCGGGTGTATTTCACGGGGCGCTAGAGGAGGTGGGGCGGCACGGGGAGCCTCTCCAGCATGGGCCGGGTGAGGTGGGGGACCACCTCCCGGTAAAGCCCCCGGTAGTAGGCTTGGACCTCGGGGCCATTCAGGTAGTCCACGAGGCCATCCAGGTCCACCCTTACCCCCTCTTTGGGCACCAGGTGGAACTCCTCCCGCCAGGGATAGGCCCGCTCGTCCAAGGCCGCCACCACCCGGTAGTGGCGGGTGTGGCCCACCACCAGGTGGGGAAAGGCGTAGAAGGGCTTGAGGAGAGGGGCGGCTTCCCTGGGGAAGTAGAGGCCGGAATGGGGGGTTTCGTAGTCCACCCTCCCAGGCAGGAGGTTCCGTCCGGTGAGGACGGGCACCAGCCCGGGCCCCGGCTCGAGGCGGGTTAAGGGGTGGGCCTTGATCTCTGGGCTTCGGGCGGCAAAGTGGAGGTGGAAGAGCCTTCCCAAAGGCAGGCCTTCCTTTTCCAGGGCCAGGGCCTCGGGGTGGGGGAAGCGCACCATCTCCCCGTGCCAGAAGGGGTCTTCGAGGAGAAGGGCAGGCGGTTTCCCCGCGGTGAGGCCTTCGGCGTCGTAAAGCGCAAAGCCCCTTCCCCCCTTGCGGAAGCGGAGGACCGTGGCCCGCACCTTGAGTCCGGGGAAGGCCCGTCCCAGGTAGAAGACCTCCAAGGCGCCCTCCTCGGCTAGGAAGCGGCGAAGCTTTTGAAACTCTTCCAGGACCAGCCACCCTGCCGGCACCACGTAAACCAGGCTTCCACCCTCCTTGAGGAGGCGCACGCCCTGTTCGAGGAAAGCCCCATAGAGGTTGTACCGCCCCCGCCACGTGGCGAAGCGCTTCCGGTAGAGGCGACGGAGTTCTGGGGCAAGGCGCGCGCCTGCCCCCAGGGCGCCGTAAGGGGGGTTTCCCAGGATAAGGTCAAAGCCCCCCTCGGCTTCCCAAAGGAGGAAATCAGCCACGAAACCTTCCGCCCAAGGGGGAAGGTCCAGGGCACTTGGGTCAATCTCCACCCCATAGAAGCGGTAGCCCGTGCCGTGGGCCTCCCGGAAGGCCCTGAGAAAGGGAGCATGGGCGCAGGCGGGCTCCAAAACCTTCCCCCCTAGGGGGGCTTCGGCCAGGCCCACCATGAAGTCCACCAGGGCCTTCGGGGTGGGCACCTGGCCCAGGGTGCGGGGAGAGGCCATGGCCTAGCGAATGACCCCGAGCTTCCGCCCCACCTTGGCGTAGGCCTCGAGGGCCTTGTCCAGCATCTCCCGGGTGTGGGCGGCGGTGACGATGTTGCGGATCCTGGCCTTTCCCCGGGGCACCGTGGGGAAGCCGATGCCCACGGCGAAGACCCCTTCCTCCAGGAGGAGGCGGCTTGCCTCAAAGGCCAGGGGAGCCTCCCCGAAGAGCACGGGGGTGATGGGGGTCTGGCTTCCCAGGGTGTCGTAGCCCAGCCGGGCGAGCTCCGCTTTGAAGTAATGGGTGTTCGCCCAAAGCCTTTCCACCCGCTCGGGCTCCTTCTCAATGAGCTCCAAGGCCCCGAGGAGGGCCCCCACCACCGCCGGGGGGTGGCTCGTGGAGAAGAGGAAGGGCCTGGCCTTGTTGATGAGGAGTTCCTTGAGTTCCAAGGCACCGGCGGCGTACCCCCCCACCACGGCCCAGGCCTTGGAGAGGGTGGCCACCTGGACCACGTCGGGGTCCTGGTGGAAGCCGAAGTGGTGCACGGTGCCCTTGCCCTTCTCCCCCAGGACCCCGGAGCCGTGGGCGTCGTCCACGTAGACCACCGCCCCGTACTTCTTGGCCAGGGGCACGATGCGGTCTAGGGGAGCGATGTCCCCGTCCATGGAGAAGACCCCGTCGGTGACGATGAGCTTGAGGCCCTCGGTGTCGTGGGTCTTTAGGAGTTCCTCCAGGTGGTCCACGTTGGCGTGGCGGTAGACGAGGCGGGTGGCCTTGGTGAGGCGTAGGCCATCAATGATGGAGGCGTGGTTGAGCTCGTCGGAGAAGACCAGGTCCCCTTCCTGGAGCAAAGCCCCTAGGACCCCCTGGTTGGCGGTGAAGCCGGACTGGAGGACCAAGGCGCTTTCCGTCCCCTTGAAGCGGGCGAGGGCCTCTTCCAGTTCCACGTGGTAGGTGAAGGTGCCGGCGATGGTGCGCACCGCCCCGCTTCCCGCTCCCCATCGCTCCAGGTACTGCTTGGCCTTTTCCTTGAGGTAGGGGTGGTTGGCGAAGCCCAGGTAGTTGTTGGAGGCCAGGTTGACCACCTCTTTCCCCTCCACCCGGGTCACGGGCTCCTGGGGGGCCTCGAGGACCTTGGGGCGGATGTAAAGCCCCTCGCGCTTTAGCCGCTCCAGCTCGCTTTGCACCCTGGCACGCAAGGAAAGGCTCATGCCCCTATCTAACCCCTTGGGTTTCGCCTTTGTCCAGGCCTTGGGCTTTTTTTCACCTTCTTCTGACCCAAAGGGGCTACCCTGAGGGAGGGGGTGGTAGCGGTTCCATGCGGGGCTACCTGCAGGCGGAAACCGAGGCGGAGCGCTTAGAGCGCCGGGCTAGGCTTCTGGAGCTCCTGGACCGCTTTAGGGGGGAGCCTTCGGAGCTATTGCCCTTCCACCAGGCCCTGGCCCTGAGGCCCAAGGGGGAGCACCACCTGGGCCTAAAGGCCATTGAGGTGGACAAGGTGGTGGGCTCGGTGGACCGCTACGAGGACTTTGACCGCCGCTTCCTGCCCAGGACCCCCCATACCCTGGAGCGGTGGAAGCGGCTTAGGGCCTTGCAGCTGGAGGGGCACGAGTTTCCCCCCATAGAGGTCTACCAGGTGGGGGAGGCCTACTTCGTCAAGGATGGCAACCACCGGGTGGCCCTGGCCAAGGCCACGGGGCAGAAGTACATAGACGCCTACGTGATCGCCCTAGACGTCCCCGTGCCCGTGGAGGCCAAGGACACCCTGAAGGACCTGATCCTCAAGGCGGAGTACGCCCACTTCCTGGAGAAGACCCGGCTCAAGGAGCTGGTGCCTGAGGCGGAAGACATTCTCTTTTCTACCCTGGGCCGCTACGATATCCTCCTGGACCACATCGCCACCCGGCGGTACTTCAAGGGCCTCGAGGAGGGTCGGGAGGTCTCCTGGGAAGAAGCGGTGGTGGACTGGTACCAGAACCTCTATAAGCCCACCCTAGAGGCTATCCGGAAGCTTGGGCTTCTGGCGGAGTTCCCCGGGCGTACCGAGGCGGACCTTTACCTCTGGATCATGGACCACCGCTACTTCCTGGCCCAGGAGCTCGGGGCGGAGCTTTCCCCCGAGGAGGCGGCGCGGAGTTACGAGGCCCGCTTTGGGCCATGGTGGAAGCGGAGGGGAAGCGGGTTAAAGGCTTGGTTTAGGTCTTGGGGGAGCAGGCGCTAGGTTTCTCCTCTTTCTCTGTAAACGAAGTGCATTTGCACTTGACTCTGCCTATTTTGGACACTTAACCTTGAGAAGGGCACTTGGAGATCGTCTAGGTGCCTAGGAAGCGAGGTGAACCCTATGAGAAGAGGTTTTGCCCTGCTTGGTACGGTTCTCTTGGCAGCCCTGACGGCGTGTGCTCCTAGTGTGACCACCAGGGCCTCCTCGGGCTTGGAGGGGGAAAATCCCTACGCCAACTACACGGGGCCTCGGGCTAAGGCGGTGGTGGCCAACTTTATCTGCGCCTCTGCCCAGTGCCCTTCAGGCGCAGGGGCAGGTATCTCGGAGCTCTTGATGACCGCCCTGATCAACACCAACCACTTCATCGTCTATGACCGTTCCGTTCTGGCCCAAATCCAGCAAGAGGCGTACCTAGGAGGCAAACCCCTGAACCTTCAAGGCGCTGAGCTGTTGGTAGTGGGCTCTATTACCGCTTTTGAGCCGGATGCGGGCGGTACCCGTGGGGGTGGCGGAGGGATTTTGGGGGGTCTCCTGGGGGCCTTCGGTGCAGGTCAAAAGCGTTCCTACGTAGCCGTGGATATGCGCATTGTGGACGCTCAAAGCGGGGCTATAGTTTCCGCTTTCCGTGTGGAGGGTGAGGCTACGGATGTGGATTATGGGGGGGTGCTAGGTGTCTTGGTCCCAGGCGCTGCCTTTGGGGGTGGGCTTAAGCAGTACGAGAAGACCCCCATGGGCAAAGCGTTAGCGGTGATGGTCTCCAACGCTGTCAAGGAGATTATTAACCGCACTCCCAGGAGTTACTTCAAATATGCTCCGGATGGTAAGCCTTACCAGCAGCCTTAAGGGCTTGCTCTTACTCTTGTTTTTTGCGGTTCTGGAGGTGGCTCTAGGCCAGGGGCCTAAGACCCTTATTCTCGTGAGCCAAGGGGAGTATTGGTGGGACGAGGAGGCAGGCCTTTACGAGGCGGCCTTGCGGGAGGAGCTTCTCCGGGCGGGGTTTCGGGTGTTGGATGCTGCGCAGGTGCAAAAGGTGGCGGACCGGCAGCTCCTCACCCGCCTGGTGCAAGGAGATGCTTTGGCGGCTATTACCCTGGCCACGAACTTCAAGGCTGATGCCTTGGTGGTGAGTCGTGTCTTCACTTCCCGGGTCCTGGCTTCCCGCACCAACGTGGCCACTTTCTACACTTACAAGGCTACGGGGGATGTTCGGCTGGTGATGGCCAGCACAGGCCAAGTGGTGGGTAGCTGGAGTCCCTCCCAAACGGGGACGGGCACCTCGGAGCGGGAAGCGGCCTTTGCCGCCTTGCGCAACTTGGGTAAGGAAGTGGGACAAGCGCTCCGCAAGCAGGATTTTGCTGCTGCGGGGACTAATCCTGTGGTGCGGCTTACCGTAACCGGCCTGAAGAGCTTCACGGATGCTTCCGTGCTTTTAAGGGAGCTTTCTTCCCAGAAGGGTGTGATCTCGGCGGAGCGGAAGAGCTTCGCCAACGGTGTCCTCGAGGCCGAGGTGGTCTTCCAAGGACCCGTGGATGAGCTCGCTGCCCTCTTGGAGGGGCTACGCCTCCTCCCCTTGGAGGTAACCGAGGTAAGTGGGTTCGCCATAGAGGCCCGGGTGCGCTGACCCTTCGGGTTTTGGGCAAGGGCAGGGGTTTCCCTGCCCTTGCTTTGGTTGGGGTTTACCGTTACCCTGTATACAGGATGCACACTGTGGGCTTCCGCCGACCCAACCAGGTGCGCGAGGCGGTCTACGGCCACCTCAAAGACCTCCTCCTCTCCGGGCGCTTTGCCCCTGGGGAAAGGCTTTCCGAGCCCCTTTTGGCCCAGGAGCTCGGGGTGTCCCGCACCCCGGTGCGGGAGGCCCTGATGCGCCTGGCCGAGGAAGGGCTTGTGGAGCTCGTTCCGGGTAAGGGGGCGAGGGTCAAGGCCTTCACCCCGGAGGAGGTGGAGGAGGTCTATGGGGTGCGGGCCCTTTTGGAAGGGGAGGCGGCGCGGGAGGCGGCGCTACGGGCCACGCCTTGGGAGGTTGCCGAACTGGAGGTCCGCCTTAGGGCCATTGACGAGGCGCCCCAAGAGGACTACCCCGGGCAGATGCGCCGGGATTTGGAGTTCCACCGGGCCTTGGTGCGCCTTTCCGGAAACCGTACCCTTTACCGCCTTTACGAGGACCTCCTGGCCACGCTAGCCCTGGCCCGGAGCGCCCTCCCCACCCTTTCCCAGGACGAGGCCACAAGGCGGGAACACTGGGCCATCGTGGAAGCCCTCCGCGCCCGGGATCCGGAAAGGGCCAAGCGGGCGGTGGAGGCCCACGTGTACCGCTTCCGCGACCTGGTGGTGGCGAAGCTTCGGAAAGGAGGGGTATGAACCTGGACCTCGTCTATCGGCAGGCGGTGCTCTCCGTGGCGGGAAACCCCCGGGTGGAGGCCCTCATCAAGGGGCGGGCGAGGAGCCTGGTGCGCCGGTATGTGGCGGGGGAGACCCTGGAGGAGGCGCTGAGGGCGGCGGAGGCCCTCGAGGCCCAAGGGGTCCACGCCATCCTGGACCTCTTGGGCGAGATGGTGCGCTCGGAGGAGGAGGCCCGGGCCTTCCAGGAGGGGATTCTGGTCCTGGTCCGGGCCCTTGCCGAAAAGCCCTGGCCCAAGTACGTCTCCGTCAAGCCCACGCAGCTCGGCCTGGACCTTTCGGAGGGCCTCGCCCTGGAGCTTTTGAGGGGCATCCTGCGGGAAGCGGAGCCCAAAGGGGTCTTCGTCCGCTTGGACATGGAGGACTCCCCCCGGGTGGAGGCCACCTTGCGCCTCTACAAGGCCTTGAGGGAGGAGGGGTTTAGCGGGGTGGGGGTTGTGCTCCAAAGCTACCTTTTCCGCACGGAGAAGGACCTCCTGGACCTCCTCCCCTACCGGCCCAACCTGCGCCTCGTCAAGGGGGCCTACCGGGAGCCTAAGGAGGTGGCCTTCCAGGACAAGCGCCTCATTGACGCCGAGTACCTGCACCTGGGGAAGCTCGCCCTAAGGGAAGGGCTTTACGTGGCCTTCGCCACCCACGACCCCCGGCTCATCGCCGAGGTGAAGCGCTACACCGAGGCCTTCGGCATCCCCAAGACCGCCTTTGAGTTCCAGCTCCTCTACGGGGTGCGTCCGGAAGCCCAGCGGCGCCTGGCCCAGGAGGGCTACACCGTGCGGGCTTATGTGCCCTACGGGAAGGACTGGTACCCCTACCTAAGCCGGCGCATCGCCGAAAGGCCGGAGAACCTCTTGTTGGTGCTAAGGAGCCTCTTGGGAGGCTAAGGGAGGAAGCCATGACGGTGGAACCTTTTCGCAACCAGCCCATAGAGACCTTCCAGTCCGAGGAAGCGAGGCGGGAGATGAAGGAGGCCCTAAGGCGGGTCCGGGCCGAGTTCGGCCGCCACTGGGGCCTCTACATAGACGGGGCCTGGGTGGACACCCCGGCGAAGATCCTCTCCCTAAACCCCTCGGCCCCGAGGGAGGTGGTGGGGAGCACGGCCAAGGCGGGGCGGGCGGAGGCGGAGGCCGCCCTCGAGGCCGCCTGGCGGGCCTTCCGCACCTGGAAGGACTGGCCCCAGGAGGACCGGAGCCGCCTCCTCCTCAAGGCTGCCGCCCTCATGAAAAGGCGCAGGCGGGAGCTAGAGGCCACCTTGGTCTACGAGATCGGCAAGAACTGGGTGGAGGCCAGCGCCGAGGTGGCGGAGGCCATTGACTTCCTGGAGTACTACGCCCGCCAGGCCCTCAAGTACAAGTACCCCTCGGTGGAGGTGGTGCCCTACCCTGGGGAGGACAACGAGAGCTTCTACATCCCCTTGGGGGCCGGGGTGGTCATCGCCCCCTGGAACTTTCCCATCGCCATCTTCACCGGGATGATCGCCGGGCCCGTGGTGGTGGGGAACACCGTGGTGGCCAAGCCCGCCGAGGACACCGTGGTCATCGCCGCCAAGGTCTTTGAAATCTTCCACGAGGCGGGCTTCCCCCCCGGGGTGGTGAACTTCCTGCCCGGGGAGGGGAAGGAGGTGGGGGCCTACCTGGTGGAGCACCCCAGGACCCGGTTCATCAACTTTACGGGGAGCCTCGAGGTGGGGCTTTGGATCCACGAGGCGGCGGCCAAGCTGGCCCCTGGGCAGCGGTGGATCAAGCGGGTCTTCCTGGAGCTCGGCGGCAAGGACGCCATCCTCGTGGACGAGACCGCCGACCTGGAGGCGGCCACGGAGGGCATCTTGGTTTCCGCCTACGGCTTCCAGGGGCAGAAGTGCTCGGCGGCAAGCCGCCTCATCGTCACGGAGAAGGCCTTTGAGCCCCTCATGGAGCGGGTTCTGGCGCGGGCGAGCCGGTTGGTGGTGGGCCCGGCGGAGGAGAACCCCGACCTCGGCCCCGTGGCCTCCAAGGCCCAGGAGGAGAAAATCCTCTCCTACATTGAAATCGGCAAGGGGGAAGGCAGGCTCGTCCTTGGGGGCAAGCGCCTGGAGGGGGAGGGCTACTTCATCGCCCCCACGGTCTTCACCGAGGTGCCTCCCAAGGCGAGGATCGCCCAGGAGGAGATCTTCGGCCCGGTGCTCTCCGTGATCCGGGTAAAGGACTTCGCCGAGGCCCTGGAGGTGGCGAACGATACCGTCTACGGCCTCACGGGCGGGGTCTATTCCCGCAAGCGCGAGCACCTGGAATGGGCCAGGCGGGAGTTCCACGTGGGCAACCTCTACTTCAACCGCAAGATCACGGGGGCCCTGGTGGGGGTGCAGCCCTTTGGCGGCTTCAACCTCTCGGGCACGGACACCAAGGCCGGGGGGCCCGACTACCTCCTCCACTTCCTCCAGATGAAGACGGTGGCCGAGCGCTTCTAGCCCCCTAGACCCCAAGGGGGCCTTTGGGCTATCCTTGGGGCATGGCCCTTTCCTCCGCCCTCTGGTGGCCCGGCTAGGCCCCGGGGCGGAGGCGGTCTTTCCCCCGGGGTATACCCGGGGGGCTTTTTGTAGGAGGTGGGATGGAGACCATAAGGCCCTTTCGCAAAACCCTGCTCGCCGACCTGGAGACCCCCGTGACCGCCTACCTCAAGCTTGCCGAGAAGGCCCCGGTGAGCTTCCTCCTGGAGTCCGTGGAGCGGGGGCGGCAAAGCCGCTTCTCCATCGTGGGGGTAGGGGCGAGGCGCACCTTCCGCCTGAAGGAAGGGGTCTTTACCGTGAACGGAAACCCCCTGCCCACCCAAGACCCCTTGCGCACCCTCTACGAGGCGGTGCACGCCCCCCTGGAGCGCCACCCGGACCTTCCCCCCTTCTTCGGGGGGGTGGTGGGGTACGCCGCTTACGACCTCATCCGCTACTACGAGCGCCTCCCCGCCCTGAAGCCCGACGATTTGGGCCTACCCGACCTCCTCTTCGTGGAGCCCGAGGTGGTGGCGGTCTTTGACCACCTGAAAAACCTCCTGCACCTGGTGGCCCCGGGGGTGGACCCCGAGGAGGCGGAGGCCCGCCTGGCCTGGGCCGAGCGGCGGCTCAAGGGGCCCTTGCCCGGGGTGCCGGGGGAGAGGCCCGGGGGGCGGGCCCGGTTCCAGGCGGACATGGCGGAGGCGGCGTACCTCAAGGCGGTGGGGCGGGCCCTGGAGTACATCCGGGCCGGGGATATCTTCCAGGTGGTCCTCTCCCTAAGGCTTTCCTCCCCCCTCACCGTCCACCCCTTCGCCCTCTACCGGGCCTTGAGGAGCGTGAACCCGAGCCCCTACATGGGCTATCTGGACCTGGGGGAGGTCATTTTGGTCTCCGCCAGCCCCGAAAGCCTCCTGCGCTCCGATGGGCGCAAGGTGGTGACCCGGCCCATCGCCGGCACCCGGCCCCGGGGGAAGGACGAGGAGGAGGACCGGAGGCTTGCGGAGGAGCTTCTAAGGGACGAGAAGGAGCGGGCGGAGCACGTGATGCTCTTGGACCTTTCCCGGAACGACATCGGCCGGGTGGCGGCCTTCGGCAGCGTGCGGGTGGTGGAGCCTTTGCACGTGGAGTACTACTCCCACGTGATGCACCTGGTGTCCACGGTGGAAGGGGTCTTGGCGGAGGGGAAGACCCCCTTGGACGCCTTGGCCAGCGTCCTCCCCATGGGCACGGTTTCCGGGGCCCCCAAGATCAGGGCCATGGAGATCATTGAGGAGCTGGAGCCCCACCGCCGGGGGCCCTATGGGGGGAGCTTCGGCTATCTGGCCTACGATGGGGCCCTGGACGTGGCCCTCACCTTGCGCACCTTCGTCATCGCCCACGGGCAGATGCACGTGCAGGCGGGGGCGGGGATCGTGGCGGATTCCGTGCCGGAAAGGGAGTACCAGGAGTGCCTGAACAAGGCCAAGGCGCTCCTCAAGGCGGTGGAGATGGCGGAGGAGGGACTTTAGATGCGGGTCTTGGTGGTGGACAACTACGATAGCTTCACCTACAACCTGGTGCAGTACCTGGGGGAGCTTGGGGCGAGCCCCGTGGTCTGGCGGAACGACCAGTTCGCCCTCGAGGACGTGGAGGCCCTGGACCCCGACCGCATCCTGATTAGCCCCGGGCCCTGTACCCCCTTGGAGGCGGGGCTTTCCCTACCCCTCATCGCCCGCTACGCCCCCCGCTACCCCATCCTCGGGGTCTGCCTGGGCCACCAGGCCATCGGCATGGCCTTCGGGGGGAAGGTGGTGCCGGCCCCCGTGCTCATGCACGGGAAGGTGAGCGAGATCCACCACGACGGCACCGGGGTCTTCCGGGGGCTCCCAAGCCCCTTCCCCGCCACCCGCTACCACTCCCTGGTGGTGGTGGAGGTGCCGGAGGAGCTCAGGGTGAACGCCTGGGTGGAGGAGGCGGGGGGGCGCACGGTGATGGGCTTCCGGCACCGGGCCTACCCCACCCACGGGGTGCAGTTCCACCCGGAAAGCTACCTCACCGAGGCGGGTAAACTCATCCTCAAGAACTTTTTGGAGGACCCATGGAGGTAGTGCGGAAGGCGCTTTTGGGCGAGGTTTTGGCGGAGGAGGAGGCTTACCGCCTCATGCAGGCCCTGATGCGGGGGGAGGTTTCCCCGGTGCGGGCGGCGGGGGTGCTCACCGCCATGGCCCTAAGGGGGGAAAGGCCCCACGAGATCGCCGCCATGGCCCGGGCCATGCGGGAGGCGGCGAGGCCCTTGCAGGTGGACAGGCGCCCCCTTTTGGACATCGTGGGCACCGGGGGGGACCATAAGGGGCTCCTAAACCTCTCCACCCTGGCCGCCCTGGTGGCGGCGGCGGGGGGGGTGGCGGTGGCCAAGCACGGGAACCGGGCGGCGAGCTCCCAAGCGGGCAGCGCCGACCTCCTGGAAGCCTTGGGGGTGGACCTGGAGGCCCCGCCCGAAAGGGTGGGGGAGGCCATAGAGGCCTTGGGCTTCGGCTTCCTCTTCGCCCGGGTCTTCCACCCCGCCATGCGCCACGTGGCCCCGGTGCGGGCGGAGCTTGGCATCCGCACCGTCTTCAACCTTTTGGGCCCCCTCACCAACCCCGCCGGGGCGGACGCCTACGTCCTCGGGGTCTATAGCGAAAGGTGGCTTTCCCCCATGGCCGAGGCCCTGGAGCGGCTTGGGGCCAGGGGGCTTGTGGTCCACGGGGAGGGGGCGGACGAGCTCGTCCTCGGGGAGAACCGGGTGGCGGAGGTGGGGAAGGGGGTTTACACCCTCACCCCGGAGGCGGTGGGCCTGGAGCGGGCCCCCCTCGAGGCCCTCAAGGGGGGCACCCCCCAGGAGAACGCCGAGCGGGCCCGGCGCCTCCTGAAAGGGGAGGAGAAAGGCCCCGCCGCCCAGGCGGTGGCCCTGGCGGCGGGGGCGGGGCTCTATGCGGCGGGGGCGGTGGCTAGCCTCGAGGCGGGCGTGCGCCGGGCCCAGGAGGTCCTGGCGAGCGGCGAGGCCTACCTCCTCCTGGAGCGGTACGTGGCCTTCCTCAAGGCCTAGACCCAGCTCACCGCCCCGAAGGTGTCCTCCCGGCGGGGGCTCGTGGAGAAGAGGACCACGGGCACCCCCGTGTGCTCCTCAATGAGCTCCAGGTAGCGGAGGAGGCTTCCCGGGAGGTCCTCCCGGCCCTTTACCCCCGAAAGCTCCCCCCAGCCCGGAAGCTCCAGGTAGCGCACCGCCTCGGGCCTCGCCTCCCCGGGGCGGGCCCCATCCAGGTACTCCACCGCCACCTTCACCCGCTCCAAGCCGGAGAGCACGTCCAGCTTGGTGAGGGCCAGGCCGTCAAAGCCGTTCACCTCGCAGGCGTACCTCAGGGCCACCAGGTCCAGCCAGCCCACCCGGCGGGGCCTGCCCGTGGTGGTGCCGTACTCCCCGCCCTTCTCCCGCAGGTGGTGGGCCAGCGCCCCGTGGATCTCGGTGGGAAAGGGGCCTTCCCCCACCCGGGTGGCGTAGGCCTTGGCCACCCCGTAGACCTTGGTGATGGCCTTGTGGGGAAGCCCGGTGCCCACCAGGATACCCCCCACCGTGGGGTGGGAGCTCGTCACGTAGGGGTAGGTGCCGTAGTTCAGGTCCAAGAGGGTGGCCTGGGCCCCTTCAAAGAGGAGGCGCTTGCCCTTGCGCCAAGCCTCCCGGAGAAGGGCCCCGGTGTCGGCGATGTAGGGCTTGAGGATCTCCCGCATGCGGCGCAGGTCGGCCAGGGCCTTCTCCTCCGTGTCCCAGCCTGCCTCCCTCGTGGAGTTGGGCTTCTCGTAGAGGAGGCGGCGCACCCTTTCCCTCAGGACCTCCTCGTCCAGAAGGTCTCCCGCCCGGATCCCCACCCGCCTGGCCCGGTCGGAGTAGGCGGGGCCGATGCCCCGGCCCGTGGTGCCCACGAAGTTGTGGCGGCTTTCCACGTACTTGTGGTGGGGTAGGACCAGGTGGGCCCTTTCCGAGACCAGGACCTTGGGGTCAAACCCCTCTTTCCGCAGGCCTTCCAGCTCTTCCTGGAAGCGGAAGGGGTCTATGACCATCCCGTCCCCCAGGACGTTCACCGCATGGGGGTGGATGACCCCCGAGGGCAGGAGGTTGAGCTTGAAGACCCGGCCCTCCGCCACCACGGTGTGCCCGGCGTTGGCCCCGCCCTGGTAGCGGACCACGTAGTCCGCCTCCTGGGCCAAGGCGTCCACCACCTTGCCCTTGCCCTCGTCCCCCCACTGCGCCCCGATGATGGCGATCCCCGGCATCCCCTTAAGCTTACGATGCCCCCTCCAAAAGGGCCATCTCTTCCGGGGTGAGGGAGATCCTTAAGGCCATGGCGTTTTGCTGGGCCTGGTGGGCGTTTTTGGCCCCGGGGATGGGGAGGGCCCCTTTCTCCATCAGGTAGCGGAGGGCGATGGCGGCGGGGCTTGTGCCCTTGGCCTCGGCAAGCCCCTGGAGCACGGGAAGAAGGCGGCGCACCCAGTCCAGGAAGGGGCGGTACTTGCTCCCCCGGTAGCCCTTTGGGGGATGGTCGGGGTCCAGCTTGCCCGTAAGCCAGCCCATGGCCAGGGGGCTATAGGCCATGAGGGCGATGCCCTCCCGCCGGAGGGCGGGCAGGTGGGCCTCCCAGTCCCGTTGGAGGAGGTTTAGCTCCACCTGGTTGGCCCAAAGGGGCACCCGGTGGCGCTCCAAGACCCCCTTCACCGCCTCCAGCTGGGCTACGGAGCAGTTGGCCACCCCTACCCCCCGGGCGAGGCCCCGCTCGTGGGCCTCCGCCAGGGCCTCGGCCCAAACCCTGAGGGGCACGGGGGGCCAGGGCCAGTGGAGGAGGTAGAGGTCCACCGCTTCCACCCCAAGCCGCTCCAAGCTCCCCTTAAGCGCCTTGAGGAGGCTTTTCCTTGAAAGGCGCCAGGGGTAGGGGAAGAACTTGGTGACGAGAAAGGGCCTTTCCCCCGTCTCGGCCATGAAGCGGCCCAAGAGCCTTTCCGAAAGGCCGAACCCGTAGAACTCGGCGGTGTCAAAAAGGCGAAGGCCCGCCCGGAGGCTTTCCCGGAAGGCCTCCCTAAGCTCGGCCTCCCCATAGGCCTTGCCGTAGCCCCAGAAAAGCCGGTCCCCCCAGGCCCAGGTGCCCACGCCCATGGGGTGTTGCCAAAGCGGGTTCATGCCAGACGGAAGGGGTTGAAGTCCGTGTCCCTATCGTAAGCGTCCAGCCCCTCGGCCCGCTTGAGGAAGCCCACCACGCCGTAGGTGACCGGAAGCATCAGGGCCTCCACCCCCACCTTGAAGGCGTAGTTGGAGAGGAAGACGGTGAGGAGCACCTCGTTGGGGAGGACGCCGTAGAAGGCCACGAGGAGGAAGAGCCCCGTGTCCAGCCCTTGGCCCACCAGGGTGGAGCTCAGGGCCCTTAGCCAAAAGAAGCGCCCCTCCGTGCGCACCTTGAGCCTGGCCAGGACGTAGGCGTTGGCGAACTCCCCGGCGAAATAGGCGAGGAGGCTTCCCAGGACGATCCTGGGGGTGAGGCCGAGGAGGAGGCCAAAGGCCTCGCCATACCGGCGGCTTTCCCCATCCTCTGGGGTGGGGAGGGCGGCCACCCCTTGGAAGGTGAGGGTGGCGAGGACCAGGGCGAAGAACCCGATCCAGATAACCCGCCGGCTTTTGCGGTAGCCGTAGACCTCCGTGAGGACGTCCCCGAAGATGTAGGCCAAGGGGAAGAGCAGTGTCCCCCCGTCAAAGGTGAAGGGACCCAGGACCACGAGCTTGGTGGAGGCCACGTTGGAGACGAGGAGCACCGTGGCGAAAAGGGCGGTGATGAGGTCCAGGTACCTCATTCCTCCTCCGGGCGGATGGACGTGATGAAGGGCAGGTTCCGGTCAAACTGGGCCCTATCCAGGCCGTAGCCGTAGACGTAGGCGTCCTCAATCTCAAAGCCCAGGTAGTGGATGGGGACCTCCACCTGGCGGCGGGAGGGCTTGGAGAGGAGGGCGGCCACGCGGACGGAGTTGGGCTTGCGGGCCTCGAGGTAGTCCAGGAGATAGGAAAGGGTAAGCCCCGTGTCCACGATGTCCTCCACCACGATGACATCCCGGCCGTGAATGGGCAGCCTCAGGTCCTTGATGAGCTCCACCTCCCCGCTAGAGCGGTAGGCGTTGCCGTAGGAGCTGATGGAGATGAAGTCCAGGGTGAGGGGGAGGGGAATGGCCCGCACCAGGTCGGCCATGAAGATGAAGGCCCCGTTGAGCACGCAGATGAGGTGGGGGGTCTTCCCCTGGTAGTCCTGGGCGATCTGGGCCCCTAGCTCCTTGACCCGCCGCTCTATGGCCTCGGCGCTGATCTGCACGGGTCCGTTCCCCGGCGCAAACATGCCCCTTATTCTAGCCCCACCTGGCGCAACAGGGCCTTCTCCTCCTCCGGGGAAAGCCTCCGCCACCTTCCCGGGGGCAGGTCCCCGAGCCGGATGGGCCCCACCTGCACCCTTAAAAGCCGCCGCACCGGGTACCCCACGGCCTTGAGCATCCTGCGCACCTCCCGTTTCCGCCCTTCCCCTAGGGTGAGGAGGGCGCCGCCGGGAGCGGGGCGGCAGGCGAGGGCCTGGGCGGGGCCGTCCTCCAAAAGGACCCCCTTTAGGAGCCTCCGGCAGACGGCCTCCGGCAAGGTGCCCCTTTCGGTCCAGACCCGGTAAACCTTCACCACCCTGTAGCGGGGATGGGTGAGGCGGAAGGTGAGTTCGCCGTCGTTGGTCAAGAGGAGAAGCCCCTCGGAGTCCCGGTCCAGGCGGCCCACGGGGTGGAGGCCGGGGATGTCCGGCAGGAGCTCGTACACGGTCTTTGCCGCATGGGGATCAAAGCGGGTGGTGGTGTAGCCCTTGGGCTTGTGGAGGGCGAGGACCACCCGCTCGGGCAGGGCCACCCGCTGGCCCGCCACCTCCACGAGGTCCTGGGGCCCCACCTTCTGCCCCAGCCGGGCCACCTCCCCGTTCACCCGGACGAGGCCTTGCTGGATCAGGGCCTCCGCCTTCCGGCGGCTCGCCACCCCGGCCCGGGCGAGAAAGACCTGTAACCGCATCATGGGAACTGGGGTTCCCGCTTCTCCTTAAGGGCCCTGAGACCCTCCTCCAGCTCCTCGCCGGAAAAGCCCAAAAACTCCAAGGCCAGGGAGAGCTCAAAGTGGGGGAGGAAGGTGCGAAGCCAGTGGTTGAGAGCGCGCTTGGTGTGGCCCAAGGCTTCCTTGGGCCCCTTGGCCAGGCGCTCCGCCACCTCCAGGGCCCGCCCGTAGACCGCCTCGTCCTCCACCGCCAGGGCCACGAGGCCAAGCCTTTCCGCCTCCTCCCCGGTGAGGGGCTCGTGGAGGAAGAGGTGGTACTTGGCCTTGGCCAGGCCCACCAAAAGGGGCCAGAGGAGCACCGCATGGTCCCCCGCCGCCACCCCAAGGCGGAGGTGGCCGTCCAGCAGGCGGGCCTTCTTGCCCACCACGGCGATGTCCGCCGAAAGGGCCAGGGCGAGCCCCGCCCCCACCGCCACCTTCTCCACCGCCGCCACCACGGGCCTGGGGAAGTTGAGGGGCCCCAGGACCAGGTCCCTCGCCTCCTCCAAGACCCGCATCAGGGCCTTGCGGGAAGCGCGCATCTCCTCTATGAGGGCAAAGGAGCCCCCGGCGGAGAAGACGCCCCCTTCCCCCCTGAGGAGGACGGCGCGGAGGTGGGGGAGGGCCTCGAGGTCCCGCCACACCTGGGAGAGGGCCCGGTGGAGGGGGGGGTCCATGGCGTTGAGCTTCTCCCCCTGGAAGGAGATCTCCAGGACCCCCGGCCTGGGCCAGGCGAAGCGCAAGGAGGGGTAGCGCTCGGCTAGATCCATACGTCCATTCTTCCCGCCCCCTTCCGGTGATACAATCCCCTAGGCATGGCCCTCTACGCGGTGGACAAGCCCCTCCACCTCACCTCGCACGATGCGGTGGAGGAGGCGAGAAAGCGCCTCGGCACCCGCCGGGTGGGGCACACCGGCACCCTGGACCCCTTGGCCACGGGGCTTTTGCTCCTCGTTTCCGAGGAGAGCACCAAACTGGTGCCCTTCCTCTCCGGGGAGGACAAGGAGTACATCGCCTGGGTGTCCTTTGGGGCCACCACGCCCACCTTGGATGCGGAAGGCCCCGTGAGCGAGGAGGCCCCGGTGCGGTTTGACCGCAAGGACCTGGAAAGCGTCCTCCCCTCCTTCTTGGCCCTGAGGGAGCAGGTGCCGCCCCTCTACTCCGCCATCAAGGTGGGGGGCAAGCGGGCCTACGAGGCGGCCCGGGAGGGGAAACCCCTGGAGCTCGGCCCAAGGCCGGTGCGCTACGTGGAGCTGGAGCTCCTCGCCTTTGACCCAAAGCCCATTCCCCACCCCATCGCCCCTTCGGCCAAGGGGTGGCGGCTTGCGGAAAAGGGCGGGCGCAAGGTGGAGCTCCCCAAGCCCCTCGGGGACTACCCCACCGCGGTCATCCGCCTGGTGGTGGGCCCGGGCACCTACGTGCGGGCCTTCGCCCGGGACCTAGGGGAAAAGCTCAGGACCAAGGCCTTCCTTTCGGGGCTCGTGCGCACCCGCATCGGCAAGGTGGGCCTGGAGCGGGCGGTGCGGCTTTCGGAGCTTTCCCCGGAAAAGGCCATCCCCGAGGTGGATGTCCTGCCCTTTCCCGTGGTGGAGCTTTCCCACACCGAGGCCAGGCGGGTCTTGGAAGGGGTGCCCCTTCCCATTCCCGCCCTGGGCTACGTGACCCTGGTAGACTCCCGCAGGCGGCTTTTGGCCATCGCAGAGGGCGACGGCTTCAAGCTGAAGATCCGACGGGTGTTCGTAAAGGAGGCGTGAGATGATCATCGGCGTACCCAAGGAGATCAAGACCCTGGAGAACCGCGTGGCCCTGACCCCGGGCGGGGTGGAGAGCTTGGTGAAGCGGGGGCATACCGTTTGGGTGGAGCGGGGGGCGGGGGTAGGCTCGGGCCTATCCGACGCCGAGTACGAGCGGGCCGGGGCCCAGCTGGTAAGCCGGGAGGAAGCCTGGAAGGCGGAGATGGTGGTGAAGGTGAAAGAACCCCTGCCCGAGGAGTACCCCTTTTTGCGGGATGGGCTCATCCTCTTCACCTACCTGCACCTGGCGGCGGACCGCACCCTCACCGAGGCCATGCTCCGAAGCGGGGTCACGGGCATCGCCTATGAAACGGTGCAGCTTCCCGATGGCTCCTTGCCCCTTCTCGTTCCCATGAGCGAGGTGGCGGGGCGCATGGCGCCCCAGGTGGGGGCGCAGTTCCTGGAGAAGCCCCACGGGGGGCGGGGGGTGCTTTTGGGCGGGGTGCCCGGGGTGGCCCCGGCCAGCGTGGTCATCCTGGGGGGCGGTACCGTGGGCACCAACGCCGCCAAGATCGCCTTGGGGATGGGGGCCCAGGTGACCATCCTGGACGTGAACCACAAGCGCCTCCAGTACCTGGACGACGTGTTTGGCGGCCGGGTGGTGACCCTCACCGCCACCGAGGCCAACATCAAGAAGAGCATCCAGCACGCCGACCTCCTCATCGGGGCCGTCCTGGTGCCGGGGGCCAAGGCGCCCAAGCTGGTGACCCGGGACATGCTCCCCCTCATGAAGGAGGGCTCGGTCATCGTGGACGTGGCCGTGGACCAGGGGGGGTGCGTGGAGACCATCCACCCCACCACCCACGCCGAGCCCACCTATGTGGTGGACGGGGTGGTGCACTACGGGGTGGCCAACATGCCGGGGGCGGTGCCCCGTACCTCCACCTTCGCCCTCACCAACCAAACCCTGCCCTATGTGCTCAAGTTGGCGGAGAAGGGCTTGGAGGCCCTCTTGGAAGACGGGGCCCTCTTGAAGGGGCTCAACACCCATAAGGGCCTCCTCACCCACCCAGGGGTGGCGGAGGCCTTTGGCCTTCCCTACACGCCTCCCGAGGAGGCCTTAAGGAGGTAGCGTGCAAGGGCGTGTGACGGTGACGGAAACCGCCTTGGCTTCCTTGTTGGCCTTGGCGGCCCACGAGGTGCCGGGGGTGGTGGGCATGGCCCCGGCGGGCCTTAAGGAACAGGTGGTGCGCATCCTGGGGCGGCAGGAGGCGAGCGAGGGGGTGGTGGTCCGCCCGGACCCCACGAACCCGGGCAAGTACGCCGCCGACTTCTACGTGGTGGTCGCCTTGGGGGCCCGCATCCCCACGGTGGTGGAGTCCTTGGCGGAGCGGGTGGCCTTCGCCGCCAAGCACCTGGCAGGGGTGGAGCTTTCCCAGGTGCGGGTGCACGTGGTGGGGGTGGGGCGTGCGTAACTGGGCCCCAGGCGAGCTGGCCGAGGCCTTCCGCTACGCCACGGACTGGTTCCGGGTGTACGTGGAAGAGCTCAACGCCCTCAACGTTTACCCGGTGCCGGATGGGGATACGGGCACCAACATGCACCTCACCCTGCAGTCCGCCCGGCGGGAGTTGGACCTGGCCGACACCTCCAAGATGGCCGAGGTGGCCCGGGCCATCGCCTACGGGAGCCTCTTGGGGGCCCGGGGGAATAGCGGGGTTATCCTTTCCCAGATCCTGAAGGGCTTCGCCGAGGCCCTTCGCAAAAAGGAGGCCCTGGACCCCCCCACCCTGGTGGAAGCCCTGCGCCTGGGGGCGGAAACGGGCTACAAGGCGGTGATGAAGCCCGTGGAGGGCACCATCCTCACCGTGGCCCGGGCGGCGGGGGAGGGGGCGAAGGGGGATACCCTCGAGGCCGTCCTCACCTCCGCCCTGGAGGCGGCCCGGGAGGCCTTGGCCCGCACCCCGGAGCTCCTTCCCGTGCTCAAGCAGGCGGGGGTGGTGGACGCCGGGGGGGCGGGGTACGTGCGCTTTTTGGAGGGCATTCAAGGCTATGCCCTGAAGCTTCCCCTTCCCGAGCCCCCCAAGGTGGAGCGCTACGCCCAGACCGCCTTCGCCACCGAGGAGTTCGGCTATTGCACGGAGTTCCTCATGGAAGGGGTGGAGGTGCCCATTGAGAGGATCCGGGAGGCGGTGGCGCCCTTTGGGGATTCCCTCCTGGTGGTGGGGGCGGAAGGCTACGTGAAGGGGCACATCCACACCGACGACCCCGATGGCCTTCTCGCCGCCGTGGCCCGCTTTGGCCGCATGGTGCGGACCAAGGTGGAGGACATGCGCGAGCAGCACACGGAGATCCTGGCCATGGCCGGGGCTTCCGAGGTACCCCCGCCCCCCACGGGCCTGGTGGCCGTGGCCCTGGGGCACGGGGTGGCCCGGGTATTCCGCAGCCTGGGGGCGCGGGTGGTGGCGGGGGGGCAGACGCAAAACCCCAGCGTGGAGGACCTCCTTTCCGCCATCCGAAGCGTGCCTAGCCCCAAGGTCATCCTCCTGCCCAACAACCCCAACGTCTTCCTGGCGGCGGAGGAGGCGGCCAGGCTGGCCCGGGAGGCGGGCAAGGAGGTCTACGTCCTAAAAACCCGCACCCTGGGCCAGGGCCTGGCGGCGGCGGTGCGCTACCTCCCCGAGGCGGAGCCGGAGGAGCTCCTTCCCGAGATGGAGGAGGCGGCCAAGGGGGCGGTGACCCTCGAGGTCACCTGGGCCAGCCGGGATGCGGAGGTGGATGGGCTTAAGGTCCTGAAGGACAAGCCCATCGGCCTTTTGGACGGGAAGCTCGTCCTGGTGGGGGAAACGCCGGAGGAGGTTTTAGAGGGCCTTGTGCGCCTGGCCAAGGAGGGGAAGGAGGTCCTCACCCTCTTCCTCGGCCCCAACACCCCCATGGAGAAGGCGGAGGAGGTGGCGGGCCGCTTCCCCGAGCTTGCCGTGGAGATCCTGCCGGGGGGGCCGGACCTCTACGCCTACCTGGGGGTCTTGGAGTAGCTAAAGGAATCCCTAAGCCATCCCCCTTTCCCTAGGGTTATCCTGAGGGGAAAGGGGGTTTTATGGGGCGCCTAGGTTTGGGACTTCTCTTGTTGCTGGCTTTGGCCGGGTGTGGCCTCGAGGCCGCACCCCCGGTGAGCGGGGACCTCCCGGTGGGAGGCTTCGCCATCGCCGACCTCCCCCCCGCCCAGGAAAGCGGGGGCCAGCTGAGGCCCGGGGTGAAGGTGTACCGCATCGCCCCTTCCGCCACCCAGGCCGTGCAGATAGCGGCGGTTTCCGCCACCTTGCAACTGAGCGGCCGGCTCCGCCTCGTCCTCTTGGACGCCCGGGGCGTGGTCCAAGCGGTGAGCGTGGCCCGGAACTGGTTCGCCGCCTACCCCGAGCTTACCCCCCTGGCCCTCCGACCCCAGATCACCCTGGACCCCGGCTACCGCCTGAACTTTAAGGGCGAGGGGGGCAGGTCTACTACCTCCGGGTGGAGAACTACGCCCTAAGCGAGGACCGGGTGACCCTCTACGCCGAGGCCTTCACCCCCAACCCCGAAGGGCAAGGAGAGGCCTTCCTTTCGGGGACGAAAACGGGGGCCATAGAGTTTGTGGGCGAGTTTGACCTTTACAACGTAGCCTCGGCCTCGGCCACGGACTACTTGCGCTTCACCTATACGGGCCCCCTGGACCTGGTGGCCCTGCTCTATAACAGCCGGGAGGACCTCTACCCCCGGGTCCTGGACCCGGTGGCGAACTGCGCCCCCGTGTCCCCGGCCACGCTTTTGGAGGTGCGGGACCGGGGCTTGGTGCGGGCGGGGTTTAACGAGGAGGGAAGCGGGCGGTACACCCTCACCCTCTCCGGCACCCCCTGCCCGTAGCCCCTTTGAGGAGGATGAGGCTAAGCTAAAGAGTCCTTAGTGTTTTCTAATCAACCCCCGCCAGAAGTTGTCCCTATCTGGCGGGATTTTTAAAATATTAAAACGAATCTAAAAGGCTCAGCGCCCTACTCCATGAGGGAAAGCCCTCATGGTTCTCAGAGACCTCCTGGCTTTGTCCGCATACTTGGGGGCGCTATGCGGGGTTTAGCCACGGCGCTCCTCTTGGCCCTCGCCATTGCGGGGGGCTTCGCCCAGGAGGCGAAAAGGGTCCTGGTTCTCCAGGCCACGGCCTACACTTCCAGCGTCCGGGAAACCGACGCCACACCTTTTGTGACCGCCACGGGGATGCGCACCCGGCTTGGGGTTTTGGCGGTGAGCCGGGACCTCCTCAAGGTGCTTCCCTACGGGACCAAGGTGCGCCTTCGCGACCTAGGGAGCGTGTACGGGAGGGGAAAGGGCCAGTTTGACTACCTCTTCCAAGGCCGCATCTTCGTGGTGGCGGACGTGATGCACCCTAGGATGCGGGAAAAGGTGGACGTCTGGCTCCCCGACCGGGCCACGGCGGTGCGCTTTGGCCGCCGCTTGGTGGAGCTGGTGGTGGTGGAGTACCCTAGGCGCTAGGTATCCTGGCGTCGTGCGCTTCGCCCTCTTCCTCGCCTGGGCCCACCTAAAGCGAAGACCGCTTCAGACCGCCTTGGCCCTTTTAGGGGTGGGGGTGGGGGTGGCGGTGCTCCTCGCCGCCCTTTCCCTCACCAACGGTTTCGTGAGCGGCCTGGTCCGGGCCACGCTCAAGGCCTATCCCCACCTGGTCCTCTTTAGCCTTGGGGCGGAGCTTCCACCCCTCCCCCTCCACCCCGAGGTGGAGCACGCTGCGCCCTTCGCCGCCACCAAGGCCCTCCTCACCCGCCCGGCGGAAGGGGCCCGGGGGCCCGGGGTGGACTTTGCCACCCTGGTGGGCCTGGGGGAAGGGGGAGAGGCCCTCTACCCCGAGCTCGGCCTGAGCCTGGAGCCCGGGGGCATCTACCTGGGCTCGGCCCTGATGCAGTCCTTGGGGGCGGTGGTGGGGGACCGGATCTATGCCCTCTCCGCTACCCAGGAGCGGGTGGCGCTTCGGGTCTTGGGGTCCTTTCGCACGGGGAACTACCTTCTGGACGCCGGTTACGCCTTCGTGGACCTGAAGGCTGTGGAAAAGCTTTCGGGCCTAAAAGCCCAGGGCTACCAGGTGCGGCTGAAGGACCCCTGGCGGGCCAAGGAGGTGGGGCTCGCCCTGGCGGGTACCCGCTTCTTCCCCCAGGCCTGGCAGGACACCCAGCGCACCCTCTTGGAGCAACTCTCCCTCCAAAAGCGGGTCTTGGGCATCCTGGTCTTCCTCATCGTGGCCGTGGCTGCCCTGGGGGTGGCGAACCTCCTGGTGCTCAAGGTGGTGGAGAAGACCCCAGAGATCGCCCTCCTCCGGGCCATGGGCGCCTCCAGGACCACCGTGGGCTTGGTGTTCGCCCTCGAGGGGGTCTTTTTGGGGGCGGGGGGCGTTCTCCTGGGCAACCTTCTCGGCTACCTCCTTTGCCTCTACCTGGCCCTTCGGCCTTTGGACCTCCCGGGGGAGCTCTACTTCCTCACCCATTTGCCGGTGGAGATGCGCCTTTCGGACTTCTTGGTGGTGAGTGGGGCAAGCCTTCTCGCCACCTTCCTCTCCTCCCTCCTTCCCCTTTTCCGTGCCCTCCGGGTCCAACCCGGGGTGGTCCTGCGGTAGTTGCGCAAGCGGGGCTTGTATCCTAAACTCTTCTGGGCGGGCCGGTGTAGCTCAGCGGTAGAGCAACCGCCTCGTAAGCGGTAGGCCGCCGGTTCAAATCCGGCCACCGGCTCCAGTCCAGGACGGCAAAAACCCCCGCTCCTCTTTGGGCGGGGGGATTG